>Ga0255127_1000125_pt1 | contig 41794 bp, 63 predicted proteins | sample Law_Miss_RepB_8d_FD_188555 | JGI IMG/M metagenome (GOLD analysis project Ga0255127, IMG submission 188555) | Freshwater microbial communities from St. Lawrence River, New York, United States - Law_Miss_RepB_8d | ecosystem: Environmental > Aquatic > Freshwater > River | place: USA: New York...
CATGAAGCCAATCCAGCATCCCGTCGAGTGCGTGCGGTTCAGCCCGCGCGTGCTCGACAAGGTTGCGGCCGAGGCTGCGCAGAAGCGCTACCCTCGGCCCACTACTCGCCTTCACCCGGCTTTCGCGAGCCAGGTGAAGAGCTTCCCTAACCCCCTTCGGGGGGTCGATTCGACGGAGGACTAAAGTTCCTTGGCTGGTCACGCAGCCATATGTGGAGGGTGTGCAAGTACGCACGACCCGTTCCATGACGTGAACAAGGGCTCGCTGCAGTCGTTCTGCAGTGGGAGCGAGGCTCTCAAGGTTAGTGGTTCAGTCCACGTAAAAACCGAGAGGCATGTTGGGGGGACGCCCCTGCCATGTACAAACCTGGTTGCTCTTCCCCGATAGCGCTGTCCTGTGTGTGACTACAAGGTTGCACGCAGGGCTGATTGGGCTTGGTATGCTCGCCCATTAGTGGTTAACCAGACTCTCATGCCTTCGGGTGTGGGGGTCTTTGTTTCTTCATAAATATTGCCCTTAGGGAAGTATGGTGGCGCGACCCTCATTACCCCAATCCTTACGGGCACATTCATTGTTGTACGCTCCGCGGTTGGATTCAATGGGATTGGCTCTTGCCGACGCTCTGAAGGGTTCAGAGTTTGTTGGGCGGAACCTGATGCTGGTCCCTTGGAGTTTGTCATGAAGAAGCTCATCTTGACTCGCGACTATAGCCACCAGTACCTCGGGGTAGAGGGGGTGGAGGGCTCCCTCCACTTCCCCCCTCTGGGGGACTCCCACCCGAGCTACTGGCCGGCCCCTCGTGAGGTCCTGGCTAAGGCCTACAAGGCCTTAGAGGTCAACGGCATCCTCTTTAGAGGAGACAAGGGCCGGGTCGAGATTCCCGACCCCCTCCTCGCCGATGAGGTCCTCGACCTCATCGAGGACCAGGAGGAGAGGCAGCGCGCTGCCTCCGTCCAAGAAGAAGAGGACCTCCTCGAGGCGGAGTTGGACCGCCTGGGGTACTGACTCCACGGCCGTCTACCTTCGGGTAGACGGCCTTCCCTTCCCTATACATATTGTTATGCCCGTAAGGGAGAATGGTGCCGCGAACCTTTCGAGTGTTGTTCTGCAATGTCCCCCTTCGGGGGTTAGTTCTATGGAGGGGGTCCCAGGTGACTTTCTCCATGAGCCCTCGTCACTGCAGCAGTGATGGAAGGTCCCACCAAACAAGCCAAGACCCTTCCCTTTGATGTCGCCGTCACGGCATCAAGGGGGAGGAAGGAAGAGCTCAGCCTGACGGGGCTGGGCTCTTCGTTTGCTAATAAATATCCAACTCAACACAAAGTTGGCGCCACCGTATTCCTTCCTAAAGGCACATTATCTTCCGCTTCGCGGTTAGATTCATTGAGAGGTAAATCCTTGCCGACACTCGTATGGTACGAGTAGTTGGGCGGAACCTGTGATTATCCTCTCTTGGAGTTCGAATGGACCGTTTCCAGATGGCTGCCGATGAGCTCTCCCTCCTCAACCGTATTAAGGCTTTGGAGGAAGAGCTCCGTCATCTCAAAGGACAACAAATCCACGAAGGGCTCTTCGGAGCCCCCATGAAGTGGATTGAGGTCCACTCCAATCAAATGGGAGGGTATTTCCTGGTGAAGGAGAGATTCCCTCTCTACCAGACCCCGAAGGTCGTGGCGCGCGCGAGTGGTATGGATGTCGCGGTGATTCATCACCGGGAGCCAGATAGGGTGGAACAAATCCACCTGACTGCTCTAAAGGCACGGAAGGCTTATGAAGCCTTCCGTGGCGAGGGAGCCCAGCCCCTCCATGTGGCGTGGGGCGTTGCCGCCCATGCCCCGTGGACTCCCGAGCTTGAGACCATGCTTCGAGCCATCTGACCATCTGACCACTCGACCCCTCCGGGGGTCATTTCTTTGAGGCAAACCCTTGCTGGCTGTCTGAAGGGTTCAGATTAGCTGGGCGGACTTGCGGTTTGTCCTTTGGAGTTTGTCGTGAGCAAGGCCAGCGTTGTCCCTGTGATTTTCTTCGACAGCTGGGGCTGGGCGTACGCCACTTGTGAGGGGTCTCACCCCGACGCGTCGGCCTTTGGGCCGACGGGCATCGCTCGTCGAATGACCACCGAGGAGTTGTACGACATGGGGCTCTGGTCCGACATCCCGGACCTCCAGCAGTCCCCCTACAACTTCGCCTTCGAGGCAGACCGCCTCGAGGAAAAAGAAGAGGAGGGCGACTGGTCCATCCTCAAATCTTAACCAACAACCGGCTACTCGGAGCCGCAATCCGAGTCCCAAGCGGAGGACCTTGTCCGCTATAGAAATGCCAGGAACCAGCAACCTCACTACGATAAGTGGTGGGGTTGTTTCTTTCTATAAATAAGGCCACGCCATTCTTCCTCCTTATCGGCACTTCTCTTGCCCTTTCAGGGACATGTTCCGCCCCTCGGGCTTAGGTGCTTTGGAGGTAAGCGATGATCGAGTGTCCGTGGTGCAAGGGGACTGACCGGCTGTGTCAGTCCGATCCAGGCATTGTGATGTGCCTGAACTGTTCAGATTCTTTCGAGGGGAGCCTGTCCCCAGAACAGGCGTTCGTGGTCCATCTCCCGGAGACGGTCACCGAGGATGCTGACATTCCTTGGTAGTGGCACGCCCCCTTCGGGGGTTTAGTTCATTGAGGGGTCCGCAGCCACCTCTCTGAAGGGCCTACAAATAGTAGGTCGCGAAGCTGCGGGTTCGGGGCACGCGCACCCGAACGTCAGGATGTGGTCGTGGCGCGACCGGCCAGGTATGTTGGTACGGGGTTCATCCTCCCGCTTTACACCAACGTATCGAAGAACTCCCCCCACGGCCGTGGGGGGAGTTTAGTTTCCCAATAAATAGTGACATGCCAGATCCTCTCCTCACTGGCATTCGCCCTTCGGGCTTGGGTTCGTTGGAGATTGAACTGGCGAGTTCAGTCTTCTGCAGAGACGCATTACCGCCTCCTCCTAAAGGAGGTAATGGTCTTAGAAGGTCGTGACACCAATCACGACTGGCGCTCTGCATAAGCACCACCTGAGGGCAACTCCCAGCCGGTGCGAACGCCTCCCTCTCCTGGCCTGGTAAGCTGGGGAAGGGTGAAATGTTCCTGGCCTGAGAAGCCAGGTCTGCAAGCCGAGCCCACTGGGTGAGGACGCTTGCATTGCCGCGCGACTGGGTGATGTTCTCTCGGTTTCGCAATCTCCAAGAGGCCCCCGCGAGGGGGCCTCTTGTTTCTTCAATAAATAGTTGCGCCAAACTTCCCCCTCTTCTAAGGGCCCAGGTTCAAGTTACCACGTCTATTCGTAGTAGTCCTTCATTGGCCCTTCGGGCCGTGCGTTCTATGGAGGATGCTCAACACAGCTCCATGGCTACTTAGCCCGGGGTCCGATGTACAGCCCCATCCTTAGTGGAGCGGTGTTGTGGCGTCCCCCTTCTCCTGTGCCTCTGGTCGTAGGCCCCCGGTGTTTCCGCCACCGGGGGCCTCCCATTGAGGTACGTTGCACACTCCAGGCTCTTCTGGTTTGTTGTGCCTTGTTGTATCTCCAGGTTTGACTGGACGGGCTCCGCTTTAGGCGGGGCCCTTTATAATCTATTGGTATGACTGGAGTGCCCTTAGGGGATGATGGGTGGCCGCCAAATAAATACTGAACTCCGCCAAATCCCTTCTTATAGACAAAATGCCCTTCGGGCCTTCATTCGCTGGAGGTCAACATGCTCGTCACTGCAACGTCAGCAAGCATCGAAGGTGTGGCTTATGGCCACCCCGGTGTCTCTGGGTTCAACTGGCCCATCACAAACCCCGATCCCAGCCACACCGGGGTGCAAGTGCGGCGCCAATGGGCGCAACAAATGTATCAAGCCATCTACGAATGGTTTGTTACCTTCGGGGACTTCAACGGGGCGCAGGGGTACCCGGAGAAAATCCGAGCCATGTGCGAGAGTCAAAGAGAGATCGTAGATCATGAGCGGGACATCCAGAGCCTGCTTAACACGATGCCCTGGATCGAGAACAATGGTCGTGGGTTCGTCCCCAATCCCGGTTATGATTGCTAAGTCCACAGAGGGTCGTCACATAAGTGGCGGCCCTCTTTCTTTCCTAATAAATATCTCATCACCCAAATCCTCTCTAGGGGCCAACACGCTTCGCTTAGTTAGTTCTATGAACATTTATTGGGTCTATAGGCCCGTAGGAGCAAATATGAGCGCGACTTCTTTCAATGGCGGCCGTCACTTCACCAGCGATTCGGCACGGGGCGTTGGCCTGGCCACCTGGGCTCTCCAGGGCTTCAAGGCCCACACCGCCATGTACCACGCTTCCAAGTCCAAGAAAGACTTTGAAGCCTACATGCGGCGAGTCTTGCCCCAGGGGGCGTTCTTGGTAGACTCCCGGTGGAATGAAGAGAACGAAACCTTGGGCTTCGAGCTCGAGTGTGTCTTTAAGGATGTCCGGATTTGGGCGGACCTTGGGATCCGTCCCGACGGCCGGGAAATCAAGATCACCCACTGGGAGGGAGACTTCGACCCCAACGCCACCAAGTGATCTACGGCCCCCGAAAGGGGGCCTTTGTTTCGGTCCCCCTTCGGGGGTCGGTTCTATGAGAGGGCTCCTTTCTGGAGTTCTACTAAACGAGTGCAGGAGACGACCGTTGATATGACTTCGAGGCAAAGGTTCCACTCCCGCCTCGCCCAAAAGGGATAAGTGAGCTTGATCACCTCACGAGGAACGTCGATAGTCAAGGATGAAACAAAGGCTCCCGCAAGGGGGCCTCTTGTTTCATAATAAATAAAGCGCCACCATATTCTTCCTTACCGGCCAATGGAGCTTCGCTCTTCTGTTCCAAGGAGGTGATTCCATGAAGTTCCGGACGTCAGGTTACCCCTACCACAAGGAAGTGACTGAAGCCTTGTCCACCTTGAACGTGGATGAGCTTTGGGACTTCTCCCAGCACGCCAAGGCGATCGTCCAAAAGATCGCCGGGGATGACTTGAACATCAAGGAGGTCTTGTTCCGCCCCTCGTTTGGCTGGGGGCGTTCCATCACCATCACGGGACATTACAAAGGTCCCGACCACCGCTTCGTCGCGCGCCTCTGGGATAACGAGGCCACCTACTTCTACGAGTACCAGCACGAAGCTGGTCTTGGTTGGCTGGGAGGAAGCTAATATGTTTGAGCAGTGGAAGGTAGCTTACAGGGACTTCAGTGACGAGGAGCAAGCCACTCCCAACTGGAACGAGCAGTTTCCCTCTGAGGAATCTGTCGTTGCCATCGGCGGCGAGGAGGCCTGCGCTCTCTTGATCCCTCCTTCTGCGGACGACTACTGTATCTTCCGTCGTCAAGAAGGAGGCTCTTGGGAGGCCGTGGTGTACACCGAGGGGGCCCCCGAGGAGCTGTACGCACTGATCTTCGAAGATGTCGTGGATGTCTACGAGGACTAAGCTTTGAGGGCTGTCACCTGTAATGGGTGGCGGCCCTTATATTCCTTCTACAGTTCATTACAATCTTATTAGAGCTTACATAGAGTAATAAATGAATGTGCCTATAGAGGGAAAGTAGGCGCGCCCATACTCCCTTCTACGGGCCCTGGCGTGACTCCGCCAATATGACACTCCTTGGCCCTTCGGGCCTTTGTTTCTTCGGAGGAAGAACTCCGCCTTCCAGACCTTCCATGAGTCGGTCCCGGGCATGTGATCCTTCCATAAGCTGAGGTCCCTTCACTCAAAAGGTGAGGGGACCTTTCACTCTCCAGGAGCAAGCAATGAACGAGAACAAGAAGCTCTCTCCAGAGGAAGAAGAGCTCCGGCAAACGATCATCGAAATGAGCGCGTTTGAAATCTTCCATCTGATCGCTCAGGTCAGCAAGTGGACTCATCTCGGGAAGAAGGAGAGAGCGCTCGATATCATCGAAATGGCAATCCGCGAACGGGCTCACATCCTGAAGGAGCACGCCAAGGCTTCTCCTTCCGAAGAGATCCCGAAGCTTCTCCCCTTCACCTCGGAGTGGCAATAGCAAGCCAGGCCCCTTAGGGGGCCTTTAGTTTCTCTCTATATGTAGTGGCCGTTAGTAGTAGTAAGGGGTCGCGCCAAACATTCATAAACTACGAATACTATATATAGAGAAGATGTCTTGTAATAAGTCGGCGCCAACCCAAATACCCCAAACAACATATAGAGATACATTACTCTATATAGCCAAAACACTAAATACTATATAGAGGAGAGGATTGGTTGGCTTGTGGAGTCATAGCTAATAGATAGAACACACCAAAAACCAGTGACCCCCCAGGGTCACGAGTGTGAACTACCCCTCTTGGAATGCACGGTTTGAATCCAACCCCGAGAAAAAAAAGAGTCGGTACCTCCGTACCTCGGGGGTCAGCAAAACGAGAATGACGTGATTTCGTTCCAATATATAGTCATGGCCCGTAAGAGTAGTGTGAGTTTGGCGGCAACCAATATTCATATAGACAATACATATAGAGAAGAGAACAAAGGAACCAATCCTATCCTAAGGGCAAGATACATATAGCAGCACAAGCCAACTGGTGAGAAGTGCGTGTAGCACGAGAGAGAATATGTTTATGTTTATTTATTGTTGGGATGGTACCAGGTATCACTACACCTCCAAGCAGGTATCAAGCCCACTCCAAGCAGGTATCACTACACCTCCAAGCAGGTATCAAGCCCACTCCAAGGAGTACCACTCCAGACAACTACATCCCAACTACTATACACATTCCATTGTCTCTTTGTTACTTATATGTTCTATATGGTTGGCCGTTAAGGAGAAAATATGGTGCCGCCACTTGTTACAAGAGAAGGGCATTGCTGCCCTTCGGGTTCTGTTCTTTGCTACCGTACAGCCTAAGGAGGCTACGTGGAAAAGTGGGAAGCACGGCAGTTCATCACTGCCATTGTCAGGGAATCTGATGACGATCAGGTAGTCGAGGATACTTACCAGGCCTTGTTGGCTGATGGAGAACCCGAAGTCATTGGTTCTCTCATTTACGAGTTGGTGTGCGCCGCTTGTTGTGCGTGGCACCAAGTTCCTAAGTGGAGGGAGCGACTTTCCGTTTACCTTTACGGGCCTGAATGGCTCGAGTATATCGATGCTGAACTTCAGCATCAGATTGAACTCCGTAAGAAACCTACTCCCCAAGAGGTGGAGTATGGGAAAACCTTTGACTCTCCATAAACGCAGTGCCCTTCGGGTTCTGTTCTCTGGTTCACCCCAACAAAGGAGCCACTACATGGACCAAACCCGAATCCAAAGACTGAAGGCACAAGCAGACGATGACATCGACAGTGCGTTGTGCTGGACACTCGTCGTCGGGTTCGCGCTAATGCTTGCCGCCACTATCAACAAAGCATGTAGCGAAGAACCAAAGCGTCACGACACAGCATCTCACCACCAATGATCATGCTCTGTCGCCAGTGCTATCTCCCAGCAGTTATTAGCGTCCCTTACATCGGCTACGTCTGTCTTTCGTGCTTCTGGAGGCAATGATGCGATACCTACAGTGTCCCAGGTGCGACGAGATCGATCTCGTCGTTGAGATGGATGGAGAAGGGACCTGCGCTGTTTGCCACACCACATTCGACGCACCCGACAATATCCCTGTCCCATGCTCATGCACAGAGTTCTGCATTTGCAATGAATGTATTGGCGCCAAACTCTACATGTATGAAAAAGGCGTCCCTCCAGAAGATATGGGTGCCCTTGATAAATGGGAAGCAGAAGAAGAACTGCGCCACATCAACAAGGACATCTAACGTATAGCCGCATTCCGCGGCTTCTATTACCTCCTTACGGGCACACCCCCTTCGGGGGTATGTTCTTTAGCACCTAACAAAAGGGCCTCCATGGAAAACCCAGCAAAGTTCCACCCCGTAATCCTATGGGGTGACATCAAAAGGGCGGAGAACAGTCTATTGCCCTTGCTTGAGCGGTATGGCAAGACAAAGCTGGTCTTCACCAGAGACCTCATAACGCTGGGCATGTACCTGAAGGCATTGGAGAAGCAAGTCGCCTATCCAAATGTCTTGGTCGTCACAGACGTGAGGTTGGAGAAGGTCGGCGCCAACATTATTGACATCTCCTCATTCCCCGTTCTTATCGGCCCACTTGCCGGTAAGGAATACGGCTATTACGATGGTGATTGGCACGCCTGTACGACCATCGGAGAGTTGAAAGACAAGGTACCGCGCAACGCGACTGCGCTGTGGACCCCACAAGGCACAACCTACAACTTCCCATCAGTGCTTGGTCATCACTTGTCCTGCAACGGCGAGTGTGAAGACAAATGCTGGTGGTAGACGATCAGGAGCTTAAATGAACTTTGACATCTTCACGCTGCTGTTCTGCGGCGCTGTGACCGTCACAACAGGAGCGAGTCTTATGCTCCACATCAATGACCAAGCGAACCACAAAAAGGGCCTTATGCTCTTCGCGGCGTTCACGATGGCTTGGTGGAACTTCAGCCTCTCTCTCGTCAACTACACCAAGGCAACAAAAGATACCATGGCTGAAGAGTCCGCGCCATGATTGATGGCGCTGCCCACTATCAGTAATCTCCAACCGGACCCCTTCGGGGGTCCTTTCTTTAGGAGGCATTCATGGAAAGCTTCAAATTCCCTATCATCACGTCAGCAATCCTTTGCCCCGTCGCGTATCTCGGAGCGGAACTGTTGGGCCACAGCCCACTCTTCTGTCTTCTGACCACCTGCCATCTCTGGATCGGCATCTGGTCGATCCGGGTAGTCGACGAGCTGCCGCAAAAGTGGCAGTTCTGGACGCTCCTTCTCACCACCACCATCATTGGCCTGCTCCAGGGAGTGTCCGTAGAGTACGGATGGGCCGATGATATCAACAACTACATCTCCGGCGACTACCGGAACTTCAAGTAGGAGAGCCACGTGAACTACAAACTGGAACTCAACGCCTCGTCAGAAAACATCGGCAAGATCGTCGCCCTCTTCGGCCTCTGAGCCTGCTGGGGGGCCCTTCGGGCCTTCTGTTCCTTGGAGTTGGGGCTGTCCCACTGGCCGATGCGACGTGGCGCCCAATGTGGTAGCCTTACGCGGATCGTAGCAGAGTTCTACAAAACCGACAGCCCCAACTCCTTCTCCACAAAGCCGCAGCATCGTGCTCCGGCAAAGCCCTTCCGCTCCATAAGTAGCGCCGTCAGGAGGCGGTATCATGATGCTGTAAACGTCATGACTTACCGTGAAGACTGATTAGGATCCGCTAAGAATCGCGGTGAAACTTCGGTCTGATAGAAAGAAAACAAACAAAAGAGCCCCGTCCAGCGAAAGCTGGGCGGGGTTTCTTTACCCCTGGACCTCGGAGAAACAATGGCAAAAGGTTGCTACATCCCCCTCTTGGCAATGGCTGCTTGTTGGCCTACTTGCGGGGCACAATGGCCGAGCTGGCAGACGATCCAGAAATATGGTCCTGTCGGTATGCCCCCTTCCAAAAACAAGAAGAAGAAGGGTAAGAGCGCCCGTAGAAGAAAATAAATGACTCTACCCATTCCACTAGAAGATGGCACAACACACATCAACATTTACACACGAGGACAGACTACGCTGGGGCGTTGGCTATCAAACCTCGCCAACGTAAAGGTCACTATTAACAACGTGACCTTCCGAAGCCTGGAAAACTATTGGTTCTGGCTTCAAGCAAACGAAGAAGCCAAACCATTCCTCGTTAGCTGTCCTCCATTCGACGCCAAAAACTACTTCAAACATCATCCCGAACACAGGATCCCCCAAGATCCTTCTTTCGAGGAAAACATCAAGCAGGCAATGAAGCACAAACTTCATCAGCATCCTGACATGGCCAAGGTGTTTGCGGCGTCCACCCTGCCATTCGCTCACTACTACCAATATGGCGGAAAACCTGTCCCCGCTGGCTACGATTGGATCGTAGAACATTGGGAGGAAACCAGGTCAAACCCAAAGTTCCAAGCATGGGTGAACTCCTACCAGTAGGCTTCGCCTCTGGTTTCCCTGGGAGGTAGGCTATGAACATGACCTACGCAGGGATCGGGAGTCGTGAAACTCCACCCGAGATCCTGGAACTAATGAAAAAGCTGGCCGAGAGGCTTGGTCAGCTTGGGTTCACCCTCAGATCGGGCGGAGCCAAAGGCGCAGATACAGCCTTCGAACGTGGAGCTCTCGGGAAGCATTCCGGCGAAATCTATTACGTCGATAGCTATGGATGCTTCGTCGGGTTCGACAAAGAGATGAACACATACAAACCGGCAGCTATCAACGCTGGTATGGAGTTGTTTCGGGAATACCACCCAGCGCCCTATAGGTGTAGTGATTACGCGGCCAAACTCCACTGCCGCAACGCCTTCATCCTCTTAGGGGCAGACCTACCTAACTCCCCTGATCCGGTAGACTTCATTATCTGCTGGACCAAAGACGGAGGAGCGACTGGTGGCACCGGCCAAGCATTGCGGATTGCCAATGCGTATCACATCCCAGTATTCAACTTGTTCTTCCCAGACGCTATCACACGCCTGGGCGAGTTCTTGAAGTCCAAGAAAATCCCTGGACTCAAGTGACTCTCAGGCCCCTTCGGGGGCCTTTAGTTCCTTAGGAGGTGCCTTTGCAGATTGACAGTCGCCGATGGGAGATCGAACTCCGCAAGTGGCATCCCCACGAAGCGGAGAAGGCCCCAGCGCTCTTAAAGACGGCCGCTCGTCTTCTTGCGGTCGCCACTACCAACCCGCGGCCAAAAACCGCCATAAGACCTTCCAGACTGTCAGAACGCATCAAACGAGCGCTCGCAGTGCTGGCCGGTAAGGAGTAGCCATGATTGTGGCAAAGGGGATCCTTCGCATCCAGCACGACAATGGCTCTGGGTGCATGTTCACAAGAGTAAGCGGGGCAAAGCTACCACCAGGCGACTACCTGATCCGGCTGCTCTTACCAGAAGAAAAGGGCAACTGGTTCGGGGTGCTCGGTGACCTTCACAGCATCAAAGAATGCGTGGTAGGCACGCCCAACGACCTCCTCTGCAGCGACTGGCAGCCGACAGAGAAGAGCGAGCTCAAGCTGCTCACGAGATGGGGTGATTGGTTCGTACACCCTGTAAGCCTCAAAAAGGAGTGAAAATGCCTCGTCCACGCAATGAACAAGGTGGCTTCTTCCGCAAGAAAAACGCCATTAGCCCCGGCAAAGTCGCCGGCCATCAGTTCGGCTGGTTCGTCCGCCAGCTACGAAGAGACTGGCTGGGCTTCCAGAAGAGCAAAAAGTGGAAGAGCTTCTGCCTCTTCTCCGAGACCAACGACATCAACTACGCTCTCGTAGAAGCCATCTACGCGGGTGGGGGTCGGCGCGCAGCCCAAGAGTTGTCCGACACCCTCCATTGGGAATAGCCACGATTAACCACGGTCCCCCGCAAGGGGGACCTTAGTTTCCTGGCCGCTTCGCGGTTCCGTTCACAAAGGAGGTCGAATGTCTGAAAAACGTGCAACCGAAGTCCGGTATTCCGCCAACGTTGAAGACGGCTATCCGGGTTTCTACCTCGTTGACGTGGTCACAGGTCAGCCAGTGACGGCCGTGGAGAACGTCAACATTGACCGTTCGAGAGTCGTACCGGGTGGGCTGCTCACATTCAGCAGCCTCGAACGCGCCAAGGAAATCTCCGCGGTCCGAGGTAGCCAAGGCCTCGACACCCAAACCAAGAAGCCTGATCCTCGTATCCACCCTCCGGGGTGTTACTGCCACTACTGTCTGTAGGAGCCAAGAATGGTGCTTCTCCTTCTTACCGGCCTCTTCTGTTGGGCCGCGTTCTTCTGGTGCAGCTTGGTCGGCTGCATCAAAAACCCCAACCTTCCCAACCTCATAGCTCTAATCGTGAGCACCATGTTCATGGTCCTCATCATGGCCGACTACTCCCCCAACGACATCTGCGAGGTGCTCAAATGAGACTTACCGACCTGATGCCCATTGGAAGCAACAAGGCCGGCTGCATCTGCTTCCAGGCCAAGCACCTTGAGAAAGACGGCACGGTCCGCACCGTCTGGTGGACGGATGAATATCCCGACTACGGCGAGATTCGCCAAGTCTATATTCATTGGATCACGGAAGAGGCGTTCAATAACCCCGACCTGCCAGAAGTCTTTACTCGAGCCCTCGCAGAGGTCCTCGAAGAGATCCTGAGCAACCCTGAGACGGCCAAAAACGTCAAAAGAAACCAGTCGGCCCAGATGATCGAACGCGGTCTCACCGCGTTCGACTTGAAAACCGCCACAACCAAAAAAGACTACGTCAAAGCCCTCCGCGCCAAAAGCCGCCTGGGGAAGTGGCTGTAGATGCCCATTCAGAACAAGCTCGCAGCGTTGTCAGACGCTGTCGAGCAGGTCAGCAATCTTATTGATGAGAACGAGGCCCTTATCAGCGAAGTCCGCGAGCTTCGTGAACGGCTCAAAGACGCAGAAAAGCGCGCGTCCTCAACCGGAGCAGCCTACGACTCCCTTTCAGGGCGGCTGCATCGAATGCTACTCGTGCCAGGGGTCGTAGAGGCCCTCAGAGCAGCAGAGGCGAGCGGCGATGTGTCTTGACTCTCAATTCCAGCAAACGCTGGCGTTTCTGATTTCGGAGCCGATGGTCGGCTTCTACATCGTGGTGGCCCTGGGCTTCGCGATGCTCCAGTACCTTGAACCTCAAAAGGTGACACGCAAATGACCACAACTTCTCTTGGCACCGAGATCTCCACGAAACGCGAGTGGAGCAACTGGCTGTTCATTCCCGGCCTGGACGGCAACCCGTTCAAGGCCGAGTGCCGAAGAGCCGCACTCCCCGGGCAAATCGCCAAAGCCGACTGCGGCGCTGAGATCGAAGTGGTCGAGGAGAAATGCCTCAACTGGTTCGCCGACGACCCCCGACTTGATCGGCCTCATACTCACGGGTTTCCGTTCATCTCGTTCATTCTGGCAGGCGAAATCAGCGAGAAGCGTTGGCGCCGCCAAAAATGCAACGGTGAGTACATCTACCGAGGGACCTTTACATGGAAGGCCGGGCAAGCCTATTACTGCGCAGAGGACATTGCGCACTCGGTATTTAGTGTCGCGCCTGGCACCAAGACCCACATGTTCCTCGGTAAGCATGTTGCGGGGCCCAAGGATTGGGGGCACCTGACCCTGTCCAGAAATGGGCTGACCGGCATCTACCAACCCAATGAGGTAGATCCCGAGTTCTTGGCTCGGTTCAAGAACCTCAACCTACGACCAACGTGACCACAAGGGCGACGTCCATTAGGGCGTCGCCCTTTGTTTCCTTAGGAGGTCTCTATGCCAATCGATTTCGCTCAACGTAACCGCGAGAACAAGTTTCAGAAGTCTATCATGGAGATTCACCCTAACTACCTCTTCGAAGAAGAAGCCCTGCGGCTGGAAGAAGAGGCAGAGCAAATCTCCATGGCCACGGCCCCCACTTTCCTTGGGAGGTTCGGGATGGCCTGTTACGGAGAGCACTATGGAAGGGGACGTAAACTTCCTCCCGCCCACAAAGCCATTGCCGTTAGGATGATGGCCCTGTTCCCTGAGCAACGCTTCAACTGCGCGTTCATTCAGCGGTACTGGGACCAAGACGAAGTGAAGAGTCACCGCGACCCAATGAACAACACCGGGCGGACGCTCATACTCACCTATGGGCCGTTCGAATACTACTACTTTCACTGCCTAGGCGTACGAGACGTCAAACCCAACACTCTGCTGGTGCTTCCATGCACCATGGAGTTCGAAGGCAAACTACTCCAAGGGCCGTCCCACTCATGCTCTGCGCCTGTCGGGCGGAGATACTCCCTAATCCTCAACACCATCGAACGGTAGAGATGCGTTGGTAGTGGGTCTCTGGGGCCCTTCGGGCCTTCTGTTCTTTGGGGGTTGTAGTCAATGTCGGCTGCGCCCTCAAACACCACCCAAGTGTGTTACTTGGGCTTCTAAGCTTGCGCTAATAACTCCAGTGCAAGTCAGAAGGGTTGCCGGTCCTAAACCGGATGGTGGAGGGCGGCGGCTCAAACCGTTGCCCCCAAGCCCGTGTGTCCGTGGCTTTGTTACGGCACAATCTTATGGGGTCGAACTGGTTTAGACGCTGCAGAGTCAGGCTATGTATTGCGTGGCCCAGAGCATGTCTGGGTTATCAACATGTAACGTGAAAGTGCCAACAACACTGATCACTTCGCTGCCGCTGCCTAAACAGTAGCTCAGCAGAACGTCCGGGTCCCACTACTGGATCCGGTGTATGGGGGACCACTTCATAGTGGTAAGGTCACCCATGCAAGTCACCACCACTCTCGCACTACGGGCATTGTCCTACCGTAGCCGTGAGTACCAAAAGACACGAATGGTTCACGAAAGAACCAATCTGCCCCTAAGAAAGCAGAACTTCGCTGGCAAGTATAGCCAGACACCCACGTAGAGATGCACATCCGTCTGTGGCGGACCCGGGTTCGACTCCCGGCGACTCCACTCTTTCAAACGATGTTCCCAAGTGCGCATGGCAAACGCACTTTCACCGCAAGTACTTCGGGGCAAGCCAAAGCCCCTACGGAGCATAGAATGACCTCGACCAAGCCCAGCACCCGTCCCTCGAAGAAGCTGGCCCTGATGGCCAACCTGACCCCGATCCTCCTCACGCTCAGCGCTCGGACGGAGCAGATCAACGGGCCCATCAAGGCGGGCAAAGCCAGCATCAACGCCGAGATCGCACACAACCGCGCCCAGATCGAGGCGGCCGAAGAGCGCCGCGCCGCGGCCAAGGAGCGCAACGACAAGGCCTTCGGCACCCTCCGGGCCGAGACCGCCTCCCTCAAGAAGAGCCTGAGCGAGGCCTCCGAGGGCCGGACCGCCGAGCAGATCGTGACGGCAAAGAGCTTCGCCGCCCAGCTCGAGGCCGTCAACAAGAAGTGGGACGATCTCGTCGCCTCCAGCCGGCAGGAGATGTTCGACATCTCCCGGAACATCCGGCACCACCACAGCGCCATCCGGGCGCTGAACGGGCTCATGGAGGGCATCGCCTTCGGTGAGCAGTACGAAGAGGGCCCCTCCAGCGCCGCGGTCGAGATCGTCCGCAAGGCGGTGTTCGAAGCCAACGGGCGGGTGCTTCGAACCCTGACCAGCGCCTCCCACGGTGGCTGCGGCATGCCGCGGCGTGAGGACGGTACCTTCGGGGGCCTCGCGGCCTTCGTCAGCAACGGCAGCATCGTCAAGCTCGAGACCGCTGAGCGGGCCGAGCTCATGAACGTCGTCGGGACCCTCAAGGCGATCGGCTGCGTGTTCAAGGGTGAGGACCGCGCGCCCATCTGGGCCGTCCTGGAGGCTGCGTACAGCAGCGACCGGGCCACGGCGCAGGTCGAAGCCGCCGCCAACACGGTGGCCTCTTGATGAACGCCCAGAGCCTGGAGGGCGACCTTATCGCCCTCAACCCGTTCAGCTTGGCTCTGGGCAAGGTGATCGGAGGCATGGCTCTCATCGGCCTCGTCCTCTGGTTCTTCGGCGCCGAGCAGGTTGGGACGCTCTTGCTCTACATCCTCTTCCCCATCCTCATGGTGGTGGCGGGTGTCGCCCTCTTTGGGGGCGGCTCCGCTGAGATGTGGAGCATGTCGGCCCTCAGGGAAGGCTTCAAGCAAGGCGTCAAAGACGCCCGAGCAAGGCCCCAAGAGCCCAGCTACGAGTACGAGCACTGACTCCCTGACGCCCCTCCACTCACAGTGGGGGGGCGTTGTTTCTGGGGCCCTTCGGGCCTTGTCTTCAGTGAGGGCATTCAGCTCTCTTGCAGCCGGTTTCGGCCAACCCAATGCGCCCCTGAGAGGGCAATGGAAAGAAGATGGACGTCCTCAAGATCGCCAACCTCATCAAGAACTTCACCGTGTCCCTGGACGGCAAGCCCCACAAGCTGGGAGAGTTCGTGAGGGTCCAGGCCCCCAGCACGAACAACAACGGTCGCGGGGCCGCCTCGGCCCCCACCCTCGTGTTCGACCCCGAGGCGCTGGAGCGCATCCTGAGCCGGCCCGCTGCCGTCTCCATCCGGACCTACCTCGCCGGGTGCGTCAGCGAGGCCTGCATCGCGGCCTTCGGCCGTCGCACGTCGGAAGACGGCAAGCTGATCTTCTTCAACAGTGCCCTCGGGCGGTACATGGAGAAGGACGGCAAGATGGTCGAAGTCCGGGCCGACGACCGAGTGCCCCCGGGCGGGGCGATGTACTACCAGCCGACCTCGAACAACCTGATCGGTTGGGTCAACGGGGCCGGCCGCACCCCCGAGGCCACCAAGGCCTTCGTCGAGGCCCTGGGGTACTACCAGAAGGAGCAGGCCGCCGCCCCCCAAGCGGCCGCCATCAAACCCGAGGCTCTCGACATCGAGGCCTTCGCCGCCTGGGCCCTGGAGCAGACCAACGAGCCGGCGGTCATTGATCTGCTCGACTCGCTCGAGAGCGCCAAGCTGACCGCGCGGATCGCCATCAAGCGGGAGATCATCGGCATGATCGAAAATCCGACCAGCATCAAGAACCAGAGCAAGACCGAGACTCCGGCCGAGCCCGTGGTCGAGAAGAACGAGGTCTCCACTGCGAGCAAGCCCGCTCCGGTTCCGACCGTCGACGAAATCCCCTTCTAAGGGGTAGCCCCACCTACTTCACCGTAGGTGGGGCTTAGTTTCATGGTCATACTCAAAGCATTCCTCGTCTTTCTCGTCTTCCTTTCAATCTTCTCCATAGTAGGAGCCGTCAAAGTCATACACTGGATCGGATACCCCCCTCCAAAGACGCAAGCCCCTAAGAAGATGGCGCCACTCTCTTTCCAACGGCCAAAACCCAAGCCACAACCAAAGCAAACTGGCATCAGGTACATACGCGTCAAACAAGAAGAGTCTCATTGGCTCAGGTTCTTCTTGCAATGCTGGGTAACAATACCAGCGTTGATAACGATCTGCCAGGTATTCTTGTACACCATATGGAGAATAGCACATGTACTGTATTGAAATGACAGAGGGGGTCTACCAAGGCCCAGATGATCTCTCCCAGGCAGAGTTAGACTCGCTGGGAGACGCCCTATATTACTGCACAGACCGAAATGGTCTGCCCCATGAAATCCTGAAGGTAAGCGCTACGGCAGACGTAGCCATCTCAAACTTCATGGAAAAATGGGGAGACAACCCACTCATTACGGCTGACCTAATGAGTCAGCTATTGGCGGTGTAAGAAAGGGGCCGCAAGGCCCCCAACACCCCACCTATTGCAAACGGGGCGCGAACAAAGCGCCAGGGAGAGAGTTTGACTAGAGGCAAAAAAGCTGCCAAAAGAGAATCATATTGAGGCGCAGCTATGGCGACGACTACTATCGGTTGCCCTACCCTGAACAGCTAGCGCAAAATGGAAACAACAATCCTATGAATTGCCTGCTCCCAGGGGCACTAATCAAACAACATACGCAAATCCCAAAATTCTATAGAGTCGTCCATAATCCAGAACCAAATAAAGTGTGGCTGGAGCTGCCTGCCAATCCATTCGTATTTCTTGCTCTTACCTCTGAAGAGCTAAGATCTTCGCAATTCTCTGTCATATCAAACAATTACCCACAAGCAGGTTGGCCTGATTCGTCAGGTGTAAACAATCGTGTGCATTACAAACGCAGGTTTGAATGGGATGATGCTCATATTTGGGGCACTTCCGTAATCGTAGAAGGTACAGAGTGTCTCGTTTCATTTATGAGAGGAACAATAACTCATAAATGGCCATATAAAATGTTCCAAGAGAACTACAAACCCATTGTCTAACAATTCAACAATAAAGCCGCTCCACAACGCCTTATTGCAATCAAAGACAGACCCATCAGTATTTCGCCGAGTAACTTCATGGCGAGAGGACTATGGAAACTATTATATCGAAGATCCAACAGTACTAGATCTCAATATCTCCGAAGGCATCTATCTTACCGAAATGCTACGCAAATACAAAATCCTATTCAATGGAATCAAAATAGGAGACTACGATTCCAAAATCGTAAAAGGTGATGTATGGCAACGGTCATTCTCTTGGGACGACAGAAAAGTAATTGTGGTAGCAATACACGGGGCAGGTCTAGTTATCAAAACGGAGGATGAAGAGCAAGAGCTTCTTATAGATGAATCTATCTTTAGACAAGAGTATCACCTAGTGATCTCAGAAGAAGAGGAGAAGTAAACTTTTGATAGCCCTTTCCCCAGGCACACTACTCAAAACCACCGCAGGAGAATTTCACTGGGTTATTCAAACAAAAGAACTCTACGGAAAAGTTCACTATTATAAACTCTATGACATCCTTGAAAAGAAGGAGCATACAGTGGAGTCACTAAGCGGATTCACTATTTTGACTGGAGGCTTTGCACCTTTTAATCGAGAGCCCGCAGTAGGGGAAATTTGGAAGCCTATTTTTCCTTGGCTACCTCAATATCCAGTAAAAATTGCAACTGCACCACACGGATCTACTGTGGGTGTTTACATCTATATTGATGTTGATGAATGGATATGCCCCAGCCGTTGGCACCAATTTGACGGCACGGTTAACTATCGAGACCTCGACCTTATTTCTACATTCTACCGGCCTCTAGATGGAGAATCTTTTGACCCTTGAGACTCAGGAAACCGTAGGCGAGCAATTCTTGTACATTCATTATAATGAGATCAAAAGATATGAGATTACTGACAGCGGTCCACTTACGATTACGAATCGACCAGACCTATTTAAAGCCCACCAAGTTAAAGATAGGACACTAGGAGAATTGGAGCCTGATCGCTGGTTCTTCTTTGAGAAGAGCCAGGTGCGATTTACTTACAAGCGAGCTCCGTCGGCTACAGAGCGAGAGTTGGGTGTATCTCAAGAACTGTTATTCACGGCTATTAACATTGACAAGCTCTATTTGGCACTTGCTGACTCCGGAATTAATCCTGATCGGAGCTTACTACATGTACTGCCTTTGCATCATTTTCAACATCCAGCCTATCGTCCTGACACGTCTTATTTGGGAAGAAGTGCTCAAACTGGTCTATTTAATTACGTGAAAGTTGGAGAGACATGGGATTTTGAACAGATGGTTTCTGGAGGACGCGAGCTAATTCCTTTTTGCGGTAAAGTGCTAAATATCGACTATGAAAAACTGACCATTACTATTGAATCAGCATCTCTCAATGCCCGTACAATGAGTTTGGGTCACTTTTGTCCATTGAAGAAAATTGAAGAAGTCATTCCGAACTTAACTCCGACGATTACTCAACCAAGCATAATTTCTCCTACTATCGATTACAAAGCTTTGGCTGCGAACTGGAAGCGATTCCAGAAGCGCTAGGAGAAAAATGCCAACAAAAGCATGCCCTTATGGCGGCGAGGACTACTGGGATGAAACTCTTGGAGAATGGAGATGGCGGCCGCCCGCACTACCAGATTGTACCATCCGGCAAGAGGCCTTTAGAAAAGAAGCCGAAGACTTTTACAAAAACCCTTCAACTGCGCATGTCCTCGATGATGGGGAATTGAGAGAAGTGCGCCCAGTCAGAAAAGCTGAAGATTCCCCCCTCGTTAAGGCCGAAGAACTCCAACCAATTCTTCTAGGGGCCTTATTAAAAAAGAAAGGCACAGGTGATTTCTACAGAGTTCGATGTCATTCGCGCCAAAGCAGTTTCACTTTAATCGGCGCGCCATTTTATTACAATCAGAGTTGGTCCCTTGCGAGTAGAGAAACAATCGAAAGAGATTATGAGATTCTATCCTACGGAGAAGATTTTCCTTTGATCCGAAGAAATATTTCTGTCGGCAGCAAATGGAAATGCAAGCTTCAGTTCTTCGAAGGTCTTTTTGAGGTAATTGGTTTTTGGAGTGACATCTATGTAAATGCTATGGATGACGCAGGGCGACCTTGTCGAATTACGCGCAATTATTTCCTCACTGTATTTGACCCTGTATGACTTCCCCTCAACCGTGGAGTGGAGTCAAACTTCCATTAGGCCAGCTAATTGTCTCAACCGCTGAGAAATACTACTGGATTATTTCGAACCAATTTGATCATCCGAACCCTACAAATTACTATGCAATGAGCTGTGTGGGTCATAAACAAAGTATTGTTTCTGCAGAAGAAATTAAACGCCACTTCCTGATTTGCCCCATCTACAAACCAGTATATCAAGGCGTGCCCGTAATAGGTGAAATGTGGGCGCCAATCGTTCCATGGAGAAATGAGATTCTTAGAATTGAAAGAGTTCCTGCTGCTGGTGATATTACTGCAAGTGTTATTGACACCACAAACAACAGAGATCGATTTCTTTATGCACCTGTCCAGTACTATCACCCAACGTATTTCCTCACATTCTACAGGCCCTTTTTGGAGGCTAAGAAGATGAACTTTGGTTGGTGAACTTGAATATGACAAAGCACAAGTAGCAATTGCACATGCTACCTACATCATTGGACGATCTCTAAAGGCATTTGAGCGCTGATTAAGAGCCCCTTCGGGGGCTCTTTCTTTGGAGGTATCATGCCTACTTACCGTGTAGCTAAAGACATGTTCGAGACCGATGCAGAAGTCCTTGTGAACACTACGAATGTCGTCGGTGTCATGGGGGCTGGGATCGCTCTTGAATTCAAGAAGCGCTACCCTGCCATGTTCGAAGAGTATCGTAAGCGTTGTAACGCCAGCCTTCTTAAGCCCGGTGAACTCGATGTACACATGTACGATGGCAAAGTCATCGTCAACTTTAGTACCAAGCGTCACTGGAGAGATCCGTCCGAATATGGATGGGTGCGTAATGGCCTTTACCGTATTAAAAACCGTTTTGCTCAATCAAAGCTAACTAAGCTTGCTATCGGTATTCCTGGTGCAGGCCTTGGTGGCCTTGATCCCGAGTTTGTTCTGTATATGATGGGTGAGATCTTTGTGACCCTTCCAGAGAACAAGATCATCTATATTCCTGAATTGCCACCACAAGCGAGAAGCAAGTGAGACCAGAAGGTTTCTACTGTACACCACAACCCATTACGAGAGAGCAATTCTATAAAGCAGGGCGTATCGGTGACTTCCAAGCTATGTCTGCCTTTAAGGAATACCCTGGTCGGGAGACAAACCCAGAAGACACCGCTATTAACGATGCAATGTGGAGGCTTCATCTCTTGAACAATCTAGTGGTCGTTTCTGCTGAAGGGATCCTTAAAGATGCAGGACTCACTGACTATGATATTCTGGCTCATTTAAAGCTTAGCTATGAGTAGTCGTCCAGAAGGTTATTATTGTACCAAAGAGCCACTCACTAAAGAGTTGCTTCGTAAGAAGGCCCAGGAAGATGGCGGCCTTTTGTGCCACCTCTTTTTTCAATATTATCCCAACAGAGAGGGCAGTGAGGAAGAGAACTATCTCAATGAGAAGCTATGGCAGCTTCATCAATACTCTGCTAAGGTTCGGCGCAAAACTAGCACCATGCTACAAGAAATTGGCTTCGAGCCAGGAGAGCTTACAGGCTACTTGGATATCGTATATGGCTGAAGAGAATTCTTCAGAGAAGACACTATGCATATTCGACTTCAATGCTGATCCTTCAGACGATGTCAACATGGAGAATTTCCTCGATTATCTTGATCTTGTTAACGGCCAACCCCATAGGTGGGATCCTATTGAAGTAACAACCCATCTTATTCCTGAAGACTTTCTTAGGTTGAACGCAGCTTATCTCGAGATCAAGAGACTTGACCAACACATACAGGATGCTGTGCGAAGAGTGTTCAAGAAACACGGCTTTGATTTTACCGGTGGTATCTCCGTATATCCTATCTTGAAGGAACCCAAATGAAAACATCTGTCGCCGTTGTAATCGACATGCAAAACGATTTCATGCCCGGAGGTGCACTGCCAGTGCCTCGCGGTCGTGAAATTATCCCAAACATTCTAAAAGAACTCCCTAAATTCGACATGGTAGTCTTTACTCAGGACTGTCATCCTAAGGGCCACATTTCTTTTGCCTCATCTTACGATGACAAGAAACCTTTTGACACTATTCGTATCGGCAATAAGCATTACAAACTTTGGCCTGACCATTGTATCCAAGGCGAGCCTGGTTCCCAGATCGTCTCCGAACTTCAAGCATTCCCAGGTCACTTCTTCTATAAAGGAACTGCTTGGCATGATGCAGGCTATTCAGATCCTGACCTCGCTTCACGCATCAAGAGACGTATCCCATTAGAGTTCTCAGGAGAACCTTTAGACATCGTTATTATGGGGGTAGCAACAGAGTATTGCGTGATGAACACGACTCTTGATTTTTTGAGATATAAAGATTTCATTCATTCTCTGTCTGTGCAATTGTCTTGCATTGCCCCAGTAGATGAGATCCACGGAGAGACAGGTCTTGAGATACTTAAGACCTGTGGAGTCCACCTCATTCCTTAAGGGCCTGTTTCCCCTTCGGGGGGTTTTTTCTTTGAGAGAGTCTGCCCTCTCCTGTACTCCAGTATGGGAAGATTTGACTTTCTCGCGCCCATAGAGGCGTTTGCGATGCTGCGCTCCAGTTGCGAGGAGACGCAGCCATCAAGGGGTGGCACCCTTTTCAGCCCGCAGAGACCCGCAACATCTCTGCGTTACTCTTACAAAAGCCACGCTCTGAAAAGAGCACCCCGCCCCGTAAGGGGACCCAACCAGAGGGGTACAAGAGTCCTCACGAGCACAGCTCAATAGGAATATAAACTCCGACCTCTTAGAACCCCTGCTCCCAGTAATGGGGGCAGGGGTTTGTTTTGTCACGTCGCGAATATTTGTATAGTAAAGTCAAGATATCCTTCAATTATTATCTTCTTCTCTGCCTATCCTTTTTCTCCGCCTTAGATTAAGTAAGGCGACTTCTTTGAAAAGGAAACGATGTCTCCCCTCGACAAGCTCAAGATGGTCACGGAGGCCGCTACCGTATTCGACGGCAGCGAACGTGGGAAGGTCCCTTTGATTCTTATTGAGGCCACTTACTTTACTATGACTGAGCGAGTGCATATTTCTGATCTTAAGATTACGAACGGCAAAACGCCAAAAGATCCTACTGACTTTAAGTTCACTCTATTTCTATTCAAAGACGCTAAATGGACTCGTAAGAACATCCTTCTTTCGATGTCCTCTTATGCGGCAGAACATTTCACTCCAATCGCAGAGAAAGCCAATGCTCTTGTTTAACGGCAAGCCCCTTGTATGGGTAACTGGAAACCCAAACAAGGTTAGCAACCTTAACACTACCCTCGAGCAAGAGGGTTTGGAAGGGTTGCTAAGCGTAGATTACGACTGTAGAGAAGTTCTTGCTTCTCCGGCCACGATTGCAAGAGCAAAAGCCATGATGGCTTACGCTGCTGTCGTTCCTGAGAAGTTCGAAGAAGGGACAAATATCATGGTGGAGGACACCTCTCTGGATATCCTAGGGGCCATGGATTGGGATCCTACTTTGATTAAGCACAACATCCCTCGTCTTCCAGATTTTATTGGCCACCAAGCCCTTTGGATGTCCTGTATCGCTGTCTGTGATGGCAAGCGTGCTTCTTATACTATGGCTCGTGTGCAAGGTGTTATTTGTGCTAAGGTTCCTGGCGGCTTTGGTTTTGATCCGTATTTTATCCCTCATGGCTCTACTGTTACATTCGGGCAAAACCCAGCTGCTAAATTCAATCCAAGATTCCTTGCTCTTAAGAAGTTCCTCGAAGAAGGACACAGGAGCTCTCCTATTGATTATGACCCCAAGTTCGAAAAGAACTGGACTGGGAGCTGGCAATGAGTTTCTGGGAAAACACTGAGTGGCCGTTGGATGTAAGCCCAACGGCTACTGCAACTAATACTCTTGCTCTTGTATCTGGCCGGGTTTCTGGAAAGCCTAAGAATGATCTTCCTGAATGGTGCTTCCAATTTCCTCGCCAACATCAAGCAAGTCGGAAGACCACCCGATTTGTGGAAGATCAATTTGAGAAGTTGCTTCCTCGATTTGTTGGCAACACTGAGATTAAGGATATCTACAAGGACTACCATTGTAACTATGATCTGGTAGGTGAGATTTATAAGGGGGACGTTCCCAATAAAGACCAGGTAGACTCCCTTTTCTTCTTTTACCAGAAGTACTTGCACTCGTTTAAGGGACTTCAAAATGATGTCGCTATTGCCGCAATGTTTCTGTTTACTGTCACTATGGCTAACTCTCTTTGTGAAGAGTTGTCTGAAAGAGATTATAAGACAATCTTGAATCAAAGCTCTTTGAAGTCAATTGCTCGCCATTTCTGGAGTCTTATTCCAGAAGAGGCCAAAGCATCAAACGAAATGGATGATTTTGTTCACGATCTGATGCGTGCTAATGTCCAAATCGTATTTTGAAATCTTAAGTGAGCACAAAAAAAGTGTGCTTACTATCTTCAATACCAATCATGGCTCCAAAAAGATTGAGACTTTTGTTTCAGCTATGAAGGAAAGCACAGATCATGAAACATTCCTCCATAATTGGCTTTTGTTCGGGAATGACATCTCTTCCCAATTCTTAGATAGTGTGAGAGCTCACCTTAAACCTGTTCATATTGACCGTATGGAGAAGGCATTTAAGCGCCTCCTTGCTAAGGGCAAAATTCAACGTCAAGAGTACGACACCGCTACTCTCTGTGACATGTACTTAGAGACGAAGAACCCTAAGTGGTTGGCAAACTTTGAGTATGTCATTCCAGAATTCGATGCTGGTTATCGCTATCACGGTTTTGTACCAAGCTACATGCGTCCTAATTCGTACATCTACAATTGATCTGGTTCCCCTTCGGGGGGTCCTTTCCTTGCGGGAGTTTCCCGCATCTGGAGACGTGGCCGAGTGGCTGAAGGCGAGCGCCTGGAAAGTGCTTGAGGTATCAAAAGTATCTCCATGGGTTCGAATCCCATCGTCTCCTCTTAACATTCCCCGTTGTTCTGGATAGAACACTGTCCCGCTGCTTACAGTATCAAGCAGCCCGCCAAGGGCAGGAGCCCCTTGCCGTTCTACAGGGACATAATTCTGTAGGCTGTTGTCTCTTTACAGTAAACGCTTGTGTATACAAGTGAAAAGAGAAGGTTTGCCCGCCTTGACCTTGGAAAAGTCAAAATGGGCCCGTTTCTCGGGGTATGGTGCAATCGGCAGCACACAGGACTTTGACTCCTAGGATAGGGGTTCGAGTCCCCTTGCCCCCACTCTGGAGGTGCTATGCTAAGTAAAATTGTCACAGAGGTTCAACAACTGAATTCTAGTCTTCGTTTTCTTATTAAAGTTCTGAATGAAAAGCTTCCTGGGCCCGTAGTGGAAGAATATCCCCCTACACCAGCACCAGACGGAGATTTTCCCTTTCGACAATTCTCTTCTAAAGGGAAGATTCCTGACGCTATGCCTACTAGAGGCCCGAAGCCTTAATTAATTACTGGGACTTGCCCGAGTGGTCAAAGGGAGCGGGCTGTAAACCCGCCGGCTTAGGTCTACGTTGGTTCGAATCCAACAGTCCCAATCTATGCTCAAGTTGAGGTTGGCCTCCGTCACACGACAGGCACGAGCGGATAACGCTAACAAGACCTCAAGATCATCTTTTGCTCCTGTCGTTCAAAGGTCAGGATTCCGGATTTTCGCTCCGGAGATCAGGGTTCGATTCCCTGCAGGAGTACCATTTAGCCCTAGAGGTAAAGGAAGAGCTTGCTCACCTCTCTATCGCTGACTGCAGGCATTTGCAGACCTGTGCACGGGTAAAGTGTCCCTGGGGAGTCAAGGCTTCGCAGTAAATAAAAAGACTTGGAAGGGTCTTCACTTCTAGGTGCGTGACCCGGCGCTCTTTACTCTGTAAAGAGTAAAATCTTACGGCGGACGCCAATCGGTTCTTTGGCGTCGCGTGTCACTTACGCAGTATCAAGTCTTTGACGAAACACTAGTGGTGAGTCCTTGCCGCGCTGGCGGCCACCTTCTTTTTTGGAGTCCCTGTGAAAAGACACTTTGTTCTCTTCTTTCTCTTTGCTGCCTGTAAGGGCACAAATAAGCGTGGAGAAGAAGATCTCAGTTGGAAGCGCGCGACCTCCCCACGTTCCGACTATGAATGTTGGTGTTCAGAAAAAGGCTTTGGAGACTACTGTGAAGCCAATGTCGTTTGCTTTCCTAAGGGCACTTCTAAGTAACTCAATTGTAGATCGGTAGCTCAGCGGTAAAGCAGTGGATTCCAAATCCACTGGTCCTGAGTTCGAACCCCAGTGCCCCTACCATATCAGCAATCGCTGATTAGAACCCACCGCTCATGGCAGTGGGTTTGCTACCTAGTCGCCATCATGTGCTTGTTGCAAGTCCCCCAGTTGCGGACAAGACGACGGCTGGGTAGTGAAACGGGGGATCCTATCGGAGTGTAGCGCAGTGGTAGCGCGCCGGTTTTGGGAACCGGAAGTCGAGAGTTCGATCCTCTCCGCTCCGACTCATATCTAGCCTTGGGGGTCAATAATGGAAGTATGGGTTGTGTTGCGTTATTACAACGCACGTACAGACAATGAGCAGACAGTTGAATTGCCCGTAGAAGACTACGTGTCGCTCGCAACAAAGCACCTCGACATCTGATTTAGGGGACGCTACGAATGCCCCTGAACAGCGACACCTGCTGAGAGGTACGTAACTCTAAGTGGTGTGACTGCGAGGAGAGCCTCGTTCTTTTCCTTTGCCTTGGAGGCATGTGTGACGAAGTACACTGGTGTGGTTGGTTCCGTTTCCCTTCCCTCGACTACCTCGAAGGTTAACCAAGTGGTCAACTCGACTGGAGGCTATGTTTTTCAGCTAGCCCCTCGTGACCACTTCATTCGTTTCTTGATCCTCGGTAGTGACACTTCCACTTACTACGCCAGCGCTCAGCAGAACTTTGCTAAGTGCGTCGTATCGCTACGGGCCAGTCTTGATAAGCTCGGTAAGGAGTTCGTCGACATCATTCTCGACATCTCCACTAACAACCGGGCTCCGAAAGTCGATCCCGCCATCTTTGCTATGGCGTTTGCTGTTGTTCATGGGTCCCCTGAGACCCGTGCCTACGCTCTCAGCAATTTGGGCGCCGTTTGCAGGATTGGCACCCACCTCTTTTCGTTCCTTACGGACGTCAAGGGTCTTGGGGGTCATACCGGTGGCCGCGCATTCAAGCGAGCCCTGACGAGCTGGTACCTGAGCCAGGCTCCTAACAGCCTGGCCTATCAGCTGATCAAGTATCGCAATCGCTCCGGATGGAGTCACGCTGACGTTCTCCGTCTGTGCAAGCCTTCGGGCCATACCACTGGCGAAAGCGACTATGGCGACCTGTTCGCATTCGCTACTGATAAGAAGATCCTCGGTAAGGGGCGGCACCTCGATCAGGTGACAGCCTTTCTTGCCCTTCGTGAGGGTGACGTGACAACTACTCAAGTTGTTGACGCCATCGCGAAGTTTGGCCTCCCTCGAGAGGCTGTTCCCGACCAGTTCCTAAAGGAGGCTGCTGTCTGGAAGGCACTCGTTATGCCTTCTGAGGCAGATAAGCACGGGATGCCGATGACGGCTCTTGTGCGGACTCTGAACCGTATCACGGCGGCGGGCCTTTTCGAGGACCGGTCTGTTCTTGACTTCGTTGTTGGCAAGCTCACCAATGAAGAGGGGTTGCGTCGGTCACGTATTCATCCGATCAGCCTTTTGATTGCTTTGAAGCAGTACGAGGCCGGTAAGGGTGAAAAGGGCTCCCTCACTTGGAACCCTAAGCCGCAGATTGTCACTGCTCTCGAGGCGGCCTTCAACCTTGCCTTCAAGACCGCTCCTTCGACTGGTAAGTCGATTGTGATTGGTCTCGATGTTTCAGGCTCCATGGGCTGTGCGGCAGCGGGGACTTCCAATTTGTCCTCTCGTGATGCCTCTGTCGCTCTTGCTAAGTTTTATATGAACCGTGAGACCAACTGCAAGGTTTGGGCCTTTTCGAATGCTCTCACGGACATTAGCACTTGGTTTGAAGGTCGCTACAGCGACGTCGTCGCTCGAACGAGCCTACTTCCGTTCATGTCGACAAACCCAGGCCTCGTTGTTAAGAAGGCAATTCAGGACAAGATTAAGACCGATCTTTTCCTGTTCATGACAGATAGCGAAGTGAATTCCGGTTCTCACGTTCACGAGCTGTTCCGACAGTACTGCCAGACCGTCAATCCAAACGCTAAGTTTGTCATGATGGGCATGGCTATGAACTCCTTCACTTTGGCGGATCCTAGCAATCCGCGAATGATGGATGTCGCTGGCTTTGATGCCAGTGTTCCCGAGGTCTTGAACTCCTTCATTAACGGCTGATATATATTCCAGGGGAAACCCTGTTTACCAGTTTAGCTCAGCGGTAGAGCAACAGGTTCATACCCTGCAGGTCCCTGGTTCAAATCCAGGAACTGGTACTTATGGTGGGTATCGTCCAAAGACTAGGACGTCGGCTTGTGGCGCCGAAAATAAGGGTTTGATTCCCTTTACTCACCCCATGGTTGCTTAGCTCAGTTGGTAGAGCGGCAGATTGAAAATCTGCAGGTCCTTGGTTCGAACCCAAGAGCAACCACCATTGGCAGAGTCGTTAAGACTCACCATCTAAAAAATCAACTCGGTAGACTCTAGTTGAGACGAAAAGTTGATGAGTATAGACACCGAATGACAGGTGACAATAGGTCTACAATGCTGGGTTGCCCCGCAAAACTTGCAATGCATAGTTAAGGTGCAAAGCAATGCCCTGTATGCTCGTTTACCGGGTTGCACGCTAGCCGGTTCTTAACACGCGTGCTTTCCCCCTCGACTGTATGACACCGAGGTCCCCAAGGAGTGACCACATGGACCGCTTCGTAGACAAGAACGGCTACCGATTCGACGTCGGGTCCTGGGTGCTGGCGCCAGACCAGGAGGATGCTGTCGTCGTCACGGGAGTAGACTTCCAGGGAGAAGAGCCTCTTGTGTTCATTGGTGGTATCCATGACGGGTGCTGGATCAGCCCAAGAGAATGTGTCGTTTGGAATAACGCGCCCACCACCAACGCCGACAGTGTCGGCGACGAGGAGTGACCATGCCTACCCTGCTTCTGACCTTCGCCTGGCCCCCGACCGACCGTCCGCCCCTCCGCCTCGACATCGCCGATGACTCCATCGAGGACATCGACAGCCTCGTCAACGGCATCCTCGACGTCACCTCCGAGGTGGAGCGCAAGGAGTTCTTCCTCGTCTCCACCGAGATCGTCGACGGGAGCGACGCGGTCCTTGATTGGATGAAGGCGTTCATCGAGCGCCCCTTCCGGGTCAAGAGTGGCACGCCCATCCCCATCATGCCGGCCATCGAGGACGTCATCGAGCGCCTCGAGGATGCCGACACGGCGTTCCAGGATAAATGCGGCGGTGACCCCGACGCGCTCCGCGCCCTCCTCTACGCCCACGGGGCGACGTACCACGACGAGGATCTCGGGAAGGTCCAGTCGGTTACGAAGACGACGAAGCGGGAGATCATCGACATCTATATCGAGTACAACGGCCCCGTTGGAGATCGTCTTCGTGGCCACTTGGACGAAGACTCTATGCTCGAAGCGGCGCTGCAGGACGAGGAGCTCGTCGAGTACAACGAGTCCTACTACCGTATCGACGAGTAGTCATCAGGCCGCCGAGGTTCTCCTCGGCTCGGCGTCGTTAAGCCGTTAGGTTATGCTTGTCCGAATACAAGTGTGGTTGTGGGTGCTACCATGCAAGAAACCCTCTGCTTTTCTGGCCCTTAGCATAGAGAAAGAGTCAGCGGCAATGCCTTGCCCTAGGAAGTTCTCATAGAATTTTCCGCAGAACATGGCACCCCGTCCTGGGACATTCCGCAAAGAATGAATGGATAAGGTCTGATCCACCTTGCGATGGGAAGCAAACGGATCATTTGGCTGTATAGCTCAGCGGAAGAGCGGCGTCTTTACATGGCGCGGGTCGGGGGTTCGAATCCCTCTGCAGCTACTTTTCTCCAGTTGAGAATTCCTCTCAACAAAAACACTAGGCGCATGGTTCTCCTTAACCGGAAGGTTCTAAGCGCTACTATGGGCTGGCCTTGGTAACAAGGTTCGTTTTAAGACCAAGCCCCATGTGGATAGGTCGGCGTCGATCCACACCGCTGGCATACCGGTTTCAGTATGCCACTTTTCACTTTTCTGTTTCGCGGGTTCCCCGCTTTTGTTCTTTGGCGGCTTTTGTCGCCTTTGTGGGAGCGTGGCGGAATGGCAAACGCGCTGGCCTTAGGAGCCAGTGTCTTAGGGCTTGTGGGTTCGACTCCCACCGCTCCTACTTTTGGAGGTGGTCCCGAGTGGTTCTCGGCTGGCGGACTTTCCGGACGCCAGAAACATACTAGTTAGAGGTTCGATCCCTCACTACCTCCCCCTATCCCGGCTACACGTTTCCGTTATGACGTGTCCCTGTTGGCTCCTTCGGGTGGAGTCATGGTCGAGTTTCGTACCATACAACACGAGATAGAGCCTCTTCCTTAGGCTGTCGGTAAGTTGCCCGTAATAAGCAACAGAGGACTGGTTTGGCCCGCCAGGCAGTGGGATGCTGCGAATGTGGCCATCATCTCGGGAAGTGGCGGAATTGGTATACGCGTCCGCCTCAAGAGCGGAAGTGCTTGCGCGGCACACTGTGGGTTCGAGTCCCACCTTCCTGACTTTGGGGATGTAGCTCAGCTGGAAGAGCACCTGCTTTGCACGCAGGGGGTCAACGGTTCGATCCCGTTCTTCTCCACTTGTTTCGTTTTTTGGTGGTATGAAGTCTTGAGGTTAACAACCTGTTCTGCTTACAACCCTCAAGACGCCCAACTTTTCCACCATTCTGCCGTCTAGTTCAATTCCGACGACTAGAACGCTTGTCTTACCCGACAAGAAATCCCAGTTTGAGTCTGGGGGCGGCTTCCCTTTTTGCGACTTGAATGAGTACAGGTTAACTCGGAATGTAACTCCTGTTCTCAACTTCTTTGGTCGCAATCCTCTTTATGGGCTGAATCATAGCAGGTTAACTCGGCTTGTCTCGCCGATCACTTCCCCTGTTGTGAACAACTTGCCCATTCCCCTTTGTGCAGGACTGATAGGTCGGCGGTTCTCTGCCTCTTAAGCATGTGGTCCCAGGTTCGAGTCCTGGCACACTCTAGATACTAGAGGGTGTAGCTCAGTTGGTAGAGCACATAAAACCCGCTGGCCAGTTACTTGTCTAGTACATCCCTTTTGTAGTGAGCTGATTTTCGAGTGGTTAACTGCATTTGGAGCACGAGGTCGCAGGTTCGAGCCCTGCCCACCGTAAGGTGGTAGCTCAGTTGGTAGAGCGCGTAAAACCCCACTTGATACTACTTGCTCACTACATCTTTTCCGCAGGCGCGGCGGAGAGTAGCTTTAGTCTGATTTCTCTCTTGTCCGAAGAGATGAACTTTAACTAGAGCTTCACGGGCCAACTGGCATAGTTGACGCTTGCCCTAGCCAGTTGTATTACCAAAAGCGGTGAACACAAAAGAGATTTGAATGTTTACTCTGAAGATGAAGAGCTCACTTAAAATGGCACAGGTCAAATACAATAAATAGGCCTGTGCTATCAAAGACAGAGATTCACACCCTCTGTTACGAGACTTCGCTATAAGAACAAAACAGGATATGAATATTTAAGGGGAGTCCACTTTACTGTGGACTCCCCTTCTTCTTCTGCGATGCTAGCTCAGCGGTAGAGCTCCAGCCTTCCAAGCTGGTGGTCATGGGTTCGAATCCCATGTGTCGCTCTTCTAAAGCCTTTTAGGCTTTTATTTTGTTTTTGGGTCAGTGGAATGGCCCTTAGGAGACAACATGTGGAATGTGGCTGTTTGTGCTTCTCCGGGTAACCGTTCTTACCAGGAAGATACTTTTGCTTTTGTTATTTCACCTGACAGCTCTTTGGCTTCTGTGATCTGTGATGGTATGGGCGGCGATGTTAATGGTCTCAGGTGCTCCACTGCTGCTTGCGAACATTTGATGAAGTATGCTCCTAACCTTTCAGACCTTGATTTCAATACCCTTTCTATGGGCCAATATGGTCCTGTTTATAAGTTTTCTTCTGTTCCTACAATGCCTCGTAGGGGTGGTACTACTGCTCTCGCTTTCTATGCTAACTCTGATTATGGAGTTATGATGTCTTGTGGAGATTCCCAAGGGATTATCTTTGCCGTTAATGACGATGGCTCCTTGACTAAAGTGGGCCTCGCTCATAATGCATGTACTGGCAAATACCGGAACATGCTCCTTGAGTGTTGGGACTATTACACCCATCATCTTTCTCTTGATGCCGTTATCTCTCTAAATCGCAAATATCTTATTGTCCTTGCTTCTGATGGTATTGATACTTTGATTCCTGAAGTTTGTAAGCAGCAGGCTGCGCTTGTGAAGGACTCCATTATTCCTTTGAATGATGGGGTTGTGGTTGATCAGTCTTTCATTGAGCTTATTGGTAATGACCTTTCTGATGTTCAGGTTATTGCCGATAGGATTGTGAATGCCGCCGTTGCTGCTGCCAATGGTGAAGCCGACAACACTACTGTCTTGGTAGCTTTGTTTCAGCCCAATGGCTAAGCATTTCAGAGCGATGTTTGATTCTTACTGTGTATATTGCAAGAAGAAAATTGTTCGCGGCGATATGATGGTTAAGATTAAGGACGAGCGCAACTCTATACGTAAACGCCACATCATTGAACAATGTGGCGGTCAGAGAGAAGCTTGGATTCATAAAATGTGCTATAGGGCTATTGTGGCGGCGCTACCGTCACATACTCAAACCAACCAACAGACAGGCTCAGACCTGTCAGACTAGGAGAAACCATGATCTGTTTCCTCACTGCCGTCGTCATCAGCATCGCAACCACCATTGGCGTGCCTGCCTCCAAGGTAGGCTGTAACGGTGGTTGGCCTGAAGTGACCGCCAACACTTGCGAATGCGCCTAGTCAATTTTTCCTAGGGGCAAGCTTAAACTCTAACAGAGACACAACAATGCATCGCTGGTTCTTTCTCCTTCTTTGTCTCTCCTTCTTCACTCCGAGTGTGGCCAACGCCAATCCCGTTCCGGCTTTTGCTTTCGAGGACGCTGTTGTCCTCGTTGGTTCTGCCGCTGCTCGGGGTGATGCCGCTGCTGTTGTGTGTGCTATTGAGTCTTATGCTGGGTCTCTAGGTATTACAGGTGCCGCTAAGGTAAATGTGGCCGCCGAGCTGATTGCTGAAGTGACTGCCACCCAAGCGAGAAATGTCAGCTTTGGCGGTTCCGCCATTCAGGCCATGGAGCAAGCTTTGGTTATTATCCGAGCCTCCACTTTGACGCCTGTAATCTATATCAAGGATCCGCGCACTATCCCTCCCAACGACGAAACATGATTCTTCTTCGTGTAGCTGATCATACTGATGCTCCTGGAGCAGAATTTATTCGTATGGGGCCGCACTCCGGAGAGTGGTTCTGGAATACCGTACTTGAACCTTGTATCAAGAAAGCAATCGAGACAACCGATTCAATCGTAATCGATCTCGATGGAGTAATTGGCTATCCCTTTAGTTGGTTGCGCGGCGCCTTTTCTCCTATCGGCAAAATCAAAGATAAGGAGGAATGGTGTAGTGTCGCATTAAGAATCGACTTTAAAACAGAAACTTTTGAAGACGCAGTTGATGATATCAGATACTACATGTGTGAGATGAACTACCAATCATAGTAGCTTAACACTCATATTATGTTTTGGGATGTTAGCTCAGCGGTAGAGCTTCGTGCTTTTAACTCGACGGTCCTGGGTTCGAGCCCCAGACATCCCACTTGCTCTTTGCATCTTATTTCTCTATTTCCTTTTTGGAGGAATGGAATGCGTAAAGAAGACTTCGTTAAGGACAATTACTACGTCGTTACAAAAGATACCAACTTTCTAACTATGGCAAATGGAAAGCAGGTGTTAGTTCGTCAAAATGAAAAGATTCTCTTTTCTCACTATCAAGACTACGCCAACAAGCATTACAGCACTCTCCGAGAAGCTAGAGACTCCACAGTCTCTCTTGTGTTTCTTCGTCACGATGTTCCAATCACTCCCCAATATGATTGCAGGAATATCGCTGCTCCTACAGCCGAAGCGGTGGTTTTGGATCCCAGCAATCTTCGTATGGAAAGAGCCAAAGCACTTCGTAGAAGAATTGCTCAAGCTGAAACAAATATGAAGAGTATCGTCGATCTTATCGAAGCAAAGATGAACGAGCGGGACGCTCTTCGGACCTGGATTGAAAAGGCTCAAACTCAAGCTAACAACCTGGAGAACTTCCCAGATGATGCTACCGCTATGGCAGATATGCTGAACAAGATTCGAGGCACTAATGAGCTTACTGAAGAAAAACTCAAAGAGATCGTTGCAAGCTTCGCGCTTGTCTAGGGGCCATGACATGAAGAAAGGGTTCACTCTCATCGAAGCCATCATCGCTTTTCTTATTCTGCTTTCTTTTGTCGGTATCATCGCTGGGGCCATCACGGGAGGCGGTGTAAGCAGTTGCCCTCCGGGATCTGAAGAGACCACGGGCTGGGTGAACGGCAGCTATATCCATACCTGTACTACTATCACTCAGTAGCCAAGAAAGTTCTTTGTCTCGCTGTCCATGGTGTGGGGCAGAAATTCTTTCTACGACATACGTAGACTATTGTTCTGCTAATTGCGGTTGGAGCCAGTTGTACTAACCGCAATATTGAGGAGGCGTGGCTCGAGTGGACTAAGGCGGGGGCCTTGAAAGCCCCAGATCTCGCAAGGGGTCCGTGGGTTCGAATCCCACCGCCTCCTCTTTTTTCCTTATGGTGATGTAGCTCAGTTGGCAGAGCAAAATTAGGGCTCTAGCCTTTCATTGTAGTGTACTTCACGATGACAATTTGCACAAAGCAATACGCATTTATCCAGTTCGACCTTGATACGATCCCAAGACCTGGAAATTCCTTTACCTGCTATCCCAAATTCTTTTTGTGAAGAATCAACGTGATGAAATTCCATCGCGTCTACACATTTAGAATATCCGCAAATAGAGCAAGATCCACCTTTGTAAGCGATACACTTTTCTTTGGCTCTCTTTCGCCAAAGATGAACCCTCATTTTCCAGCCACACTGTTTGGAACAGAACTTGTTTTCAGTTTCTGTGTTGCATAAGTGCCAACTACATTTTCCCATTATTCCTCCTAATACAAATCAACCATCTTCGAGAATAACAATGTCCGACAAACCCTCAAAATTTCAAGATTTCTGCCTGTTTTTCAACCAACTATACCGCTATGTGAAGAGTATTCCTACTCACGCAAGATTAGCAAGACGTCATCATTTTGAATATGACGATTCAGAGATAGTCTCTTACGGTAACAAACCTGGAGAGACTGAAGAAGATGTTGTTAAACGTATGCAAGAAGACATCAAAGAAAGACTAAAACTCTCATTTCAATATGCAAATGAAATGATGGGAGGATTGGCTATTCTTTCTCTCCTCATAGGTCTCCTAGGACTTTTTGTCTCGATTGTTTCATTGTTTTTGTAACCACCGGGTCGTAGGTTCGAACCCTACCATCGCCGCTTTTTATTTTGACTTTCAAGAGGCCTTCATGACTCCAGAACTCATCCTACAAAAGCTTCAAGAAGCTAACCTCGCATACAGGGCGGGGACTCCTATTATGTCAGATGAAGAATATGATGCCCTTGAAGATATGGCTCGTACTCTTCCTGATCCTAAGGGCCAAATTAGTGCGTTCCTTTCTACGGTTGGTGCTCCTGCCAATGCTCATTGGGTTAAGGTACGCCACCCTAGATCTATGACGTCACTAAATAAGGCTCAGAATCTTGCTGAGTTTAATAGTTGGCTAAATAGTATGGGAGCTGATGAAGAGATTGTATGGTCCGAGAAGCTAGATGGCTTGTCGGGCCTTCTTACATATAGGGACGGCGTATTATGTGTTGCCGCCAAACGTGGAGACGGTGACGAGGGTGAAGACATCACTCGTAATGTCCTTCGTATGAAAGGCATTCCCACTTCTGTTCCAGGCTTTACTGGATTGGTTCGTGGTGAGATTACTCTAAAGCGTAGTGACTACGCTGTACACTTCTATGACTACTCCAATCCGCGCAATGCTGCGGCTGGGATTACTAACAGGCTCGACGGCGGAGGTTGTGAGCATCTAACGTTTTTGGCGTACCATATGGATGGGTACACTCATAAAACTGCGATGTTCTTAGCTCTTAAAGCTGCCGGCTTTTGTATTCCCAATTATGGTCTCTTGGATGAAGCTCCTGAGGATCTAAGAGATAACTACGATAGAGATTCTCTTGACTACGATATTGATGGTCTTGTGTTTGAACTCAATGACCAGGTTAAGTTTGATTCCTTGGGTGAAGTAAGTCGCCGCCCTCGTGGTGCCATTGCGTTCAAGTTCGCCTCTGCTTCTAAGCCAACCATCCTTCGTGATGTTGTTTGGCAAGTAGGAAAGAGTGGGCGCGTCACTCCTGTTGCTGTCTTCGATCCTGTCGAATTGATGGGCGCTAATATCGAGCGAGCCACACTACACAATATCCTCTATATCTATAACCTCACCAAGAAAAAGGGCTTAGGCGTAGGAGATGTGATTCTGGTGTCTCGCCAAAATGATGTGATTCCTGCTGTACAAGCAGTCCTATCCCCTTCTAACGGCCAATATCTTGTTCAACCAACAGCTTGTCCTGAATGCAGTACAACTCTCGAACGTGACGGGGCCTACTTGGTTTGTCCAGGATTAGAGTGTCCTGCACAAATCATTGGACTAATTAGCCGTTGGGTTAAGAAGACTGGGATTCTTGGTATTGGAGACTCTGTAATCCAAGGACTAATTGATGCTGAAAAGATTAATGACCCCGCCGACCTCTATACGATGAGTGATATCTCTGAGGTTCTGGTTGGTGGTGCCCGCCTTGGTGCTTCCGCCAAAACTATCATTGAGGAGATTCACTCCAAGCGCCAACTCTCTCTGTTTGTGTTCGTGGGATCCTTGGGGATCCCACTCTGTTCCCGTTCTGTCTGCCGCCTGGTTCAGGAAGCTGGATATGACACCTTGGAGAAGATGAGAAGCGCCACTGTTGAAGAGCTATCCAATATTCCTAACATCGGAGAGGTTAGAGCTGCCTCCTTTGTTGATGGATTGGCACATCACAAATCACTTATTGACAAACTCCTTGCTAATGGAGTTCACATCAAGACTCAAGCAAGTGGGGCCCTTAAAGGAATGTCCTTCTGCTTCACAGGCATTAGAGACCCCGCGCTTGAAGTCGCTATCGAACAAGCTGGCGGCACCATTAAATCCTCTGTCTCTAAGGGCCTTACCTACCTAGTAGTAAAAGACACTTCTATAACAACCACCAAAACACAAACAGCACAAAAGATTGGCTGTAAAATCATCTCTATCCAAGAAGCAAGAGTAATGATCTAATGAAAGTACGCCCGCATGGTGGAATGGTAGACACAGGGGTCTTAAAAACCCCTTCCTTAGGGAGTGCCGGTTCGAGTCCGGCTGCGGTCACTCTAGCTTCATAGGTGTTTAGCGGTTACAATCCTGCTAGTGCCCTATGGGGCTTTTATTTTGTAAAGGCGCTAATCAAAGACTAACTATTCATTGGAGAACTGATGCCACTAGTACAAACAGTTAAGCAAATTGAATCGGCTCTATTTACTCGCTATTCTTCTATCGTTACGGGCACTGAAGCTATTGACAGTACCTATGATCTTGCTACTGCCCATAGTCATCTTGTGCAGTATGATGCCACTAGCGACAGGACCAATGCGTTCCTAGACAGCATCTCTATTAGACTAGAAGACATTGTTACTGCTACCAGTGTGACTATGCGTCTTACTTGGGATGCTGCTGGTGACAACATCGTTTGTCCAGATACTGAGGCTGAGATCTCTACTGGTCTTACCACTACAGATACTGGCTATGCTGTGTATGCTTTTGAGCTTCCTATTTACGGTGTTACTTCTACTGATGAAACACTGTATGTGTTTGTTAAGACGAATACTGGTACTGCTAATATGACTCAGACTCAATTGATGTACCGCAAGTAATTGGCCCTTAAAGAAATAAGGAGGCGCGATGCCTATCTCACATGTATTTGGCTCGGGATCAGGTGGAGTTGAAGCTCCTACCTTAGCTTGGGTTGCTCCAACTACTGTTACTTCTAACTCTGGGACCACTACTCAGGTCATCACCTTCAACCCTCCTACAGGAGGGCGGCCACCATATACTTATGGAACTCCAACGGTATCTTACGACTCAACAGAAACTGGTTACGCCACCGTCAGTAGATCTGATTTGGATTGCACAGTAATCAATCTAGTAGATAACGCCACTTATGTTATCTCTCTAACGGCTACAGATTCTGAAGGTTCTGTTATCTCGGTAGAGGGAACTATTGTTGTACTGGCAGGCGTCAACGCTATTACGTTCGCTTCTAGGCCTTCCAACCAAACACTCGAACCCGAAGTCATCTACACTTCTCTGAGCGCTTGGGGGAGCCCCAGCGGCGGCACAGCCCCATATACGTATGCTGTCACCGAGCCCACGGGACGCGGTGTCACTATTACTGGCTCTGGACTTGGACCATATATTGTTGACGGTCTCACTAGCGGTAGATCATATGTAATCTTGATGACAGTCACAGACTCTCTTGGTGCTAAGGGATACTCGGCGGTTAGTGTGTCAGTTGGATATGCTCCTTCTGGATGGAGTGTCGTGGCCGATATTGACTTTACTGATTCGAACTGGACTGCTCTTAATAGCACAGATAATACATCTAACTCTGGTGCCGTCCAGCACACTATCTATGGTTCTGATGGGACAACTCCAAGAGTGCAGATTTGGAATACGACTACTCAGTCGCGGCGCCTCAGAATTGATCCTTCTTCTACGGGCCTAACTCTACGAAGTATGCTCGCTTCTAACACTCCTTCTATCAAAGTAGTACCAGTAGATGCACTCAATAGACCAATCTTCCCACAGCTAGATTGGACTAACGACATCATCAAAGTAGAATTCCATGTAGAAAGTGAAGAGCCATACAGCAACTTAACTTATGTTAATTTGGCTTGCTTTAGCTCTGCTGCCGTTAACGGGGCAATACAACATGGCTATCGCATTGTAGGCTCCGGTTATTTGATCTACCCTCAGCGTAGAAGCTGGCATAGCTCTGCTACTGATGTCACTCAGAGCACAGTCTCTCCTGGAAGCACAAGAAAGTGCCAACTTCAGATGGAGATGTACATTACAGGTTCTCGCACTATCGAGAGTTATGGCCGCGAAGGTGCGACTGTAGATACTTTTACTCCTACTCCAAGAACTGGCAAGTACTACTTCCATCAATCAGTCGCTCAAGTAATGGCGACGGTTCCTACTAAGGTATCCTTCACTACGACATCAGTCGGCGGGTGGGGTATTTTTCTTTACCTTGATGGTAGTGCCGTTGACAGTGGTACAGCAGGTGGTCTGTCTCGCGTTACACTCAGACGTCTTAGAATTTCCCGTCTTCCAGGCGGCGCACTACCATAAGGAGAATCCAATGATTGTATTTACTGAGTGGATCAGAGATGACTTGGACAAGGTGTCATTCAATATCATCTTTAGTATTTCCGAAGTAGAAAGTATGCTTGCAGATTACAATTCAGAATCTCAATCTAGTCCGAGCGAAGCAACGGCTAGGGACTTTATGAGATCTGTTTTGGATTCTTTAAAAGCCAAGATGCAGGAACACGGCTAAAATACAGGGGGCTCGAAAGAGCCCCCTAATCTTTTGGAGGTTAGATGGAGCTGACAACTTACGTAAATCTTGTCGTTGGTGATTTGTCCGGTGATGGACATGGTCAAACGAGTGAGACTATTTTTTTAACTACTCCTGAATTAGCTAGTTCTGTTCAACAGGCCTATAAGGCTGGCTGTAAACATTTCGATTGGAGTGAAAATAAATTGTCTTCTTACTGTGCAGGGTACGGAGAAAATGAAATTCCATTCGCAATGGTAGATACTCTTGTTCGGTACTACATGACAGATCCGGAATTGCAAACTAAGTTAGATATGCCGGAGATTTGTGGTTACGAGTATAGCGAAAAGCCATCGGACTCCAATGAGCAGAGTCCGCGAGGCGTCTCTTTGCACCCCCAGTCATATCTATTTCTTTACCGGCTTATTTTGATTGCAGGGAATCGTGATTACTTACACAAGTTCGAACCCATGAGTTCCAGAACAGTGCATATCGGAGGCTATGGTCTATTTTATGTTTGATTGCCCTTAACGGAGGCCTCCTGTGAACCCAGAACAACTTCAGCAATACGTCTATGCCCAAGAAATGCACACTTTTTGGGCGAGCACCACTAGTCCTTTCATGCCAGCTATTCGAATGGCTAAGCGATATCATGCCGATCAGCTTTATGGTGAAGAAAGTTACATTGCTCATCTCTTTTATGTCATGAGTTTCATGGCGACCTTGAATCATCCCGATAATCCTATCACTGAAGAGTATTATGTTTTGGCTCTTCTACATGACTGCTATGAGGATGCTAAAGATAAGTTTCCCGATATTCTTGATACAATTTTTCTATGCTACGGTCAGCAAATGGTAGAAAACGTCAGACTCATCTCTAAAAATAAAGGTGAGTCTCATAGTGATTACTACGAGCGTCTTGGAGACGGTTGTAATCACGTAGTAGCTACAGTTAAAGCTTGTGATCGCTATGCTAACTGCACCTATGGGGCTTTGCGGCGAACTCCCAAACAAGAACGGTATTGGAAAGAATATCCTGAATTGCGTGAAAACATTCGTCCGTTTGCTCATCCTGATTCTATTGCTACATTGGACGATTGGTACTTTGATTTCTTAAAGGCAACTGGACGCTAAGACTTTATTAGTCTCCCCTTCGGGGGGTCTGTTCTCTGGTCATATTGTATTCTCGTAGCTCAGTAGGATAGAGCAACGGTTTCCTAAACCGTAGGTCGCTGGTTCGAATCCAGTCGAGAATACTTTTTTTCATGATCAAACTCCCAATGACAGTTGGGGCAAAGCAAAATTAAGTTACAAGGATTATTTATAGCAGAAATCATTGTATTTAGCGGATACTCCGAGATAGGTTTGATGTGGCAAACTTCGACATGTTTCGAGTATCCGCAATATTTACATATTTTTGGCCATTTTCTCGTTAAAGACCTTGCTCTCGTCCTTACTAAAGCGAACGCACTTGAGCGGTGGTGTTTTGTGTAAATTGCTTCACTTAATGTTACATCCTCTGGAATCAGGCAATCGTCACAGTAACTTCTTTTATTCGGCAATTCTATTTGGCATTTCAAACAATAGTGACTCTCGGCTATTCGTTTAGGTTTCGCAGTATTTGCCACTGTCGTCGAACAGGAGCGAGAGCAGAATTTTGGATTTTCTGTAAGCTTTTTGCAATAGGCGCATCGGTTTATGGGCGTGTATCCTCTCCGCCTTCTAAGCGGGTGAAAAGGTAACTGGACACATGTGGGTTCGAATCCCTCCACGCTCACTTTTAATTTGAACTAGAGAGACGTAGAAATCTACTTCTATCTAAAGTTCGAATCCTAGCCGGGGTACCATTAACAGGAGGGGAAATGAGAAAAGACTTCGACAAGCTCCTTTGTGAGCGCCCAAGACACGGCGGTCACCGTCGAATTCGCCCAAAGGGCGGCGTGCGCGGCTCCATGGAGCGGTGGGATAAGACCTGTATTGAAGAGGATGAAGACGG
>Ga0255127_1000127_pt1 | contig 41264 bp, 30 predicted proteins | sample Law_Miss_RepB_8d_FD_188555 | JGI IMG/M metagenome (GOLD analysis project Ga0255127, IMG submission 188555) | Freshwater microbial communities from St. Lawrence River, New York, United States - Law_Miss_RepB_8d | ecosystem: Environmental > Aquatic > Freshwater > River | place: USA: New York...
CCCATCCCCCATGTTACCCCACGTTCTCCGCGTCCTGACATTGCTCTGCTGCCTGAGTGGGTTCGCCCTTGCTCAAGATTGGGCCAAACCCCGTTTGGAGAAATCACCGCGCCATTTGGAATGGGTCACGGTTCGTCACGGGAACCGAGATGTCCGTTGCTGGGTGGCTTATCCGGAAGTCAAAGACAAGGCCACAGCGGTGGTCGTGATCCACGAGATCTTTGGACTCACCGACTGGGTCCGAGGCGTGGCGGATCAACTGGCCGAGGCCGGGTACATTGCCATCGCGCCGGATTTGCTTTCAGGAACAGGCCCCAATGGCGGGGGCACTGAATCACTGGGAGGCCCCGACGGCGCCCGCTCCAAGATCGGATCCCTCCCACCCGATCAAGTCACCGCCGATTTGAAGGCGGCCAGCGACTACGTTCAGAAACTCCCGGCCTGCAATGGCAAGGTGGCGGTTGGCGGCTTCTGCTGGGGAGGAACCCAAACCTTCCGCTTCGTCAGCAACCATCCCGGCGTGAAGGCGGGCTTTGTGTTCTATGGTTCCGGCAGTGAAAACGAGCCGGAATTGGCCAAGATCCAATCTCCCGTGTACGGCTTCTACGGCGGCAACGATGCCCGCGTCAACGCCACCATCCCGAAGTCGGAGTCACTCATGAAAAAGGCCGGTAAAGTCTACGAACCGGTGATTTACGAGGGAGCGGGGCACGGCTTCATGCGGGCCGGCGAAGATCCGGCCGGGAGCCCAGAAAACAAAAAAGCCCGCGAGGCCGGTTGGCAGCGCCTGAAGCAAATCTTGAAGGGTTTGTAATTCCAGAAGCACGGACCTCACCCGAAAACGAACGATGCACCGTCAGTTCTCACCAAGCCCATGGCTCCGAAGCCAACTACCCGCTTTCGGGTTGTACCTGCTGGGTTTGGGAAGCGCCATTCGAGGCCTCACCCTCGACCAAATGACGTCGGTGGGTGGCACTTGGGATTGGAAATCCATCGAAACACTGAGCTTTGTTTTGGGCGATACCCGGCCTGCCCGTTGGGGACTCTTCGGAGGAGGATTCATCCTGTCTGCGGTGCTGGGTATCTGGGTGGTCCGAGGAGGCTTCACGGCTCGACTCTTGGCCACCGTACTGCTCGGTGTGGATTTGATGCTGTGCGCCCTGCTGGACGATGGAGTGAATGCGAACCTCCACGGACTGGGACTACTCATGCTCTGGTTCGGCCGCCCCATCCAACGAATCGCCCCTTCTGAGCCGCCAGCGCCCGCCGAACCCTCAGCCTCCGCCCCCTCAGAACCAGCCGCTTGAAAGGGCCCCGGGCCAGTTCCGCGATGCCCTGACGTCGCCCCTGTTTTGGAGCCAACGCCCCCCTGACAAGGCGGGTGAATGACCGGGGCCATAAATCGGCCAGAATCAAGCACTTCCGACAGCAAGTTATTCGCGGCCCATTGGGCACAATCTTTCCTTCCGCCCGAAGCCTCCCGGATTCTCAATCCACCCCATGCAAGACCTTCCAGACGAGCGTGGCGGATCCAGCTCGGATGAACCCCGGCCTGACTTCAAAAGGTCCCGGCGGGTTCGCCCGAAGTTGGACTTGTCCTCGCTGGATCGCTTGCCCCCGCACTCCACCGAAGCTGAACAAGGGGTTCTCGGATGCGTGCTCCTTTCCCCCAACGAGGCCATGGGCGGGTGCATCGAAACTCTCAAAGCCGGTGCCGAAACCTTCTACGACCAGCGTCACCAGTTGATCTATCAGACGCTGGCCGACATGTACGACAAGAAGGAACCCATCGACCTCATCACGGTTCAGCAGAAGCTCAAGGACAACAACCAACTCGAAGGTGTTGGAGGCTTGGCTTATCTGAGCAGCCTGCAAGATGCCGTACCCAGTGCGGCCAACCTCTCCTACTACCTCGAGATCGTCCGCGAAAAACTGGTCCTTCGACGCATGCTCACGGCGTGCACGTCGGTCGTGGCCAGAGTCTATGAGCATCAGGGAGAGGTGGACGCCCTGCTCGACGAGGTGGAACGGGACATCTTGCGCATCAGCGAGGACCGGGAAACCACGACCATCAAGCCGATGAAGGACCTCGTGCGCGGGGCCATCGACATGATCCAAGAGTTCCACCAGCGGGCCGGAGGCCTCACGGGCTTGCCCACCGGTTTCTCGGACTATGACAAGATGACCAGCGGCATGAATGGCGGGGAAATGATCGTCATCGCGGCCCGTCCTTCGATGGGCAAGACCTCGCTGGTGATGAACATCGCCGAGCACGTGGTCATCAACGAGCGGCAGCCCGTCGGTGTGTTCAGCCTGGAAATGACCTCCGAATCGCTGGTCATGCGTATGTTGTGCTCGCTGGCTCGGGTCAACGCCCGATCCATTCGCGAAGGGTTCATGGCCGAACAGGATTTCAAAAAGCTCACCGGCGCCGCCGCCAAGATGGCCAAGAGTCCCCTGCACATCGACGACACGCCGGGTCTCTCGATCCTGCAGCTCCGCGCCCGGGCTCGCCGCATGTGGCAACAGCACAAGATCAAGCTCATCATCATCGACTACCTCCAGTTGATGCATTCGGACTCCAAGAAAGCTCAGGACAACCGCCAGCAGGAAATCTCCGACATCTCCAACGGTGTGAAGGCTCTGGCCAAGGAATTGAATGTCCCGGTGATCGTTCTGTCCCAGCTCAACCGCGAACTGGAAAAGGACAAAAACCGCAAACCCCGACTCTCTGATCTTCGCGAATCCGGAGCTATTGAGCAGGATGCGGACGTCGTCGGCTTGCTCTACAAGCCAGCGGAGGAAGAAGAAGACATCTCCGATACACGCCAACCGGTGGAATCCCATCCCGTCAACCTCCTCATCGCCAAACAGCGTAATGGCCCTACCGGCGATGTCCGATTGACCTTCTTTAAGAGCTTCACACGGTTCGAGAGTGCGGCGAAGATCGACGCCGAAGACTAACTGCTGATGAAACTCATCAAGAACCGCAGCCTGCGGCTGTGCGCCATCCTCGTGGCCTGCCTCCAATTGGCGGCCGCCGAGGATGCACCCGTCGTCCGTAAGATCGTCATCAAGCACGTCGGACCCGCCGCCGTCAGCGAAGAGCTCATCCGGGCCAACATCCGGGTCAAGGAGGGCGAGGCCTATAGTCGGTTCGCAGTCGATGACGACATCAAGAACCTCTACGGGACCTCCTATTTCTACAACATCCGGGTCACCGAAGACATCACGTCCACCGAACTGGCCGCCAACGGTACCCGGGTCCCCAAGGAATACACGCTCACCTACGTCGTCCAGGGTCGGCCGCTGATCACCGAGATCCGCTTCTCAGGCAACAAGAAGTACTCGGCCTCCAAGCTGCGCAAGAAACTCACATCGAAGAGTGGCGAGCCCATGGATGAGCGGAAGCTCTTCAACGATGCCCAAGCCGTCCTCAAGATGTATCAGAAGGCGGGCCTGCAACGGACCACCGTCGATTACAAGCCGAGCATCACCGAATCCCTCGGTCGAGGTATTGTCACTTTCGAGATCCAAGAAGCGCCCAAGGTCAAAATCAAGGACGTCATCTTTGAGGAGGCCCCGTCCTTCAAGCAGCGCAAACTCCGCAAGGTCATCAAGACCCGCCGTTGGTGGATGTTCTCCTGGATCACCGGTTCCGGCCGCTTCAAGGACGACGTCTTCGAGGAAGACAAGGACAAGCTCCGGGAATTCTACTCCGACAAGGGCTTCATCGACATGGAGCTCAAGGAGCCTCGGTTCGAATACCCCAAGACCAATAACCTGATCTTGCATCTTCCGGTCTCCGAAGGCCCGCAGTACAAGGTCGGAGGTGTCACGTTCGAGGGCAACGAGCTGTTCAGCCAGCAGCAAATCACCCAGAACCTCACCTCCAAGGACGGCGAGAAGACCAAGCGGGGTCTGCAGTTGAAGGAGGGTGAGATCTTCTCACCGAAAAAGCTCTATAAGGACACCGAGGCCATTGAGAGCTTCTATGGTGCCCGGGGTTACATCGAGTCCCGTGCCAAGGCGGAGCAAATCGCCAATGTCGAAAAAGGAACCCTCGACCTGAAGTACAGCATCCAAGAGGGCGACAAGTTCTACGTCGAGAAAGTCGAGATCCAAGGCAACGAAAAGACCAAGGACAAGGTCATTCGCCGCGAGTTGGCCATCACGCCGGGCGAGACCTTCGACATGGTCCGGGCCAAGGTTTCGAAGAGCCGCCTCGAGCAGATGCAGTTTTTCAACAAGGTGGAAGCGAAACCCGAGCCCACCGACGTCCCGAACCGGAAAAATCTGGTCATTTCTGTCGAAGAGAAGAACACCGGAAACGTCGCACTCGGCGCCGGATTCAGCTCGGTGGATTCCGTGATTGGATTCGTTGAAGTCAGCCAAGGAAACTTCGACATCAGCAACCCGCCCTACTTCACCGGTGGTGGCCAAAAGGCCCGCTTGCGCGCCCAGATGGGCTCCCGACGTCAAGACTACGTGGCCACGTTCGTCGAACCGTGGTTTTTGGGTAAACGCCTCTCCCTGAGCGTCGACCTGTACCACCGCGACCTGAACTTCCTGTCCGACAACTACAACCAGCGCCAAACGGGTTCCCGCATCGGCCTGACCCGTCAGTTGCCCAAGAACTTCATCGGCAACGTCAGCTACACCCTCGAGAACATCCAGATCCGTTTCTCGGACAGCTACCGGCTCCAACAACAGAAATTCGGCAGTGCCATCTTGGCTGAAGAAGGCAGCCGCTTGGTCTCCCGCTTCGGCACATCACTGGCCCACGACACCCGGAACAACTTCCAGATGCCCACCCGCGGTCACCGCGCCGAGGTACTGGGTGAACTGGTCGGCGGCCCCTTCGGCGGAGACAGCGACTTCTACAAACTCGAAGCCCGCGTTTCCCAATACTGGAGTCCCGAGCGCCTCCTCGACGATGCCGGTGTCGCCAAGGACATCTTCGAAGGCCACATCGTGGAGTTCACCGGCCGCATCGGCGTTGTCGATTACTACGGCGATTCCACTCGGGTACCGCTCTTCGACCGATGGTTCCTGGGCGGTCTCTACAACCTGCGCGGCTACAAATTCCGGTCCGTCGGCCCTCGCGAGTACTACTCAAGCGAACCGGTCGGCGGCAGCACCTACTGGTTCAGTTCCACGGAGTACAGCATCCCGATTATTGAACGACTGCGATTCGCCATGTTCTATGACATCGGTATGGTCTATCCCGGTGCCTACAGCTTCGCGCCAGACTCCGCAGCGACGGATGCCATCGGCAATCCATTGATTCGCGGCAACACGGGGCTTTACAACGACAACTGGGGTGTGGGCATCCGCCTCAACCTGCCGATCGGCCCGTTGCGCCTCGACTACGGTATCCCCATCACCCGCGGACCTGACACCGGCAGCGGTGGCAAGTTCCAGTTTGGCGTTGGCTGGACCCGAGACTTTTGAAAGTTTGCCCAAGTTGGATCTAACCTAGAACGCATGAATCGAACTGCACTCACCCTCGCCGCAGCCATCACTGCCTCCTTGCTGAGCACCACCGCACTCGCCCAAGGCAAGGTCGGAGTGATCAACCTGACCAAGGTGTTTGACGAATTCTGGAGAACAAAGCAGGCGGACATCCAGATCAAGGACCGCCTCTCGGAATTCGAGAAGATGGGCCAGTCGATGTACGACGACTACAAGAAGGCCAACGAGGAGTTCGGTAAGCAAATCGAGGCTGCCAACGACCCCGCCCTCTCCAAGGAAGAATCCGAGAAGCGCCGCAAGGATCTGGATAAGAAGCGCAAGGACATCATGGAGATGGAAAACAACATCAAGCAATTCCAGGGCAACAGCCAGCGCGCCCTGATGGAACAGCGGGGGCGTGTCCGTGAGTCCATTCTGCGCGACGTGCGCGGGGTGATCGAAGAGAAGTCCAAGGCCGGCGGCTACAACACGGTGCTCGATATTTCCGCCCAATCAGCCAATGGCACGCCGGTGGTCATTTTCACCACGTTGGCAGGCGGCGAAAGCGATTTGAGCGATTCGGTTGCCAAGGCTCTGGCCGCCACCGCCCCGCCGGATTCCGCCAAGACCGACGCCCCAAAAACAGAGGCCAAGGACCCCAAGAAGGCCGACGAAAACAAGGCTGAGAAGAAGTAATCGTCGTCAAAACCCAAAAGCTTCAAAGGCGCGGCCATGGCCGCGCCTTTTTCACATGAACACCGCCATCATCGTGGCCGCCGGTCGTGGAACCCGGATGGGGCCTGGGATTGACAAATTGTTCCTCGAGGTGGCCGGCCTTCCGGTGGTTGCCCATACTTGGCGTCGGTTTGATCGGCATCCAGAAATCCATCACCTCTGTCTGGTGGTCCGACCCGGACTTGAGGCGGATTTCGAGGAATTGGCCACCCGCTTGGACATACGGAAACCCTACACGCTGGTTCCAGGCGGGGCTGAACGGCAAGACTCCGTGTGGAACGGCCTGATCCGAGTCCCGAGCAGTACCGAGATCATCGCCATTCAAGATGGCGCGCGCCCGTGTACCAGCGACAACACCATTTCACGCTGTTTGGAATCGGCCAAGCGGACCGGCGCCGCGGTGGCCGCACAACGCGCCGTCGACACGTTCAAAGAAGCCGACAACCAGCAACGTGTGGTCCGACATCTGGACCGTTCCCGACTGTGGTCCGTTCAGACCCCTCAGTGCTTTCGTTTACCCGTCATCCAACAAGCGCTCTCCGAAGTGCAAGCACGTGGGCTCAACGTAACCGACGACACCGCGGCCTGCGAACTCATCGGTGCACCGGTCGAACTGGTCGAATGCCCCGACCCCAATCCCAAGGTCACCGTTCCATCGGATCTGCCCATCGTCGCACTTTGGTTATGACCCATCGCTTGACTTAGCGGTACCCCTTCATCACCTTGACCTGCTTAATCGGCTTCGCGCATCGCGCAGCCTCGCTACTATGTCCAAGACGAAAGAGAAGAAGCCCGCGGTCAAGGCCCCTTCCAAGAAGTCTCCGCCGCCTCCGGCTAAGTCGGAGAGGCCGACTACGCCTACCAAGCCAAAGGCACCTACTACGGTGACTGCCAAGGCTCCGTCCAAGGCAGCGGTGCCGACCAAGAAGGCAGCCCCCGTAGCTACTGCAGCCCCTACAAAAGCTTCTTCCCCGAAGGCTCCCGCTTCGAAAGCTTCCGTCCCCAAGGCTACCGTTGCCAAAACGCCTCCTCCGAAGGCAGTTGCGGTAAAGGAGGCCCCTGCTGTTGCCAAAACGACCAAGCCGATCAAGGAAGCGCCCACTGCGAAACCGACCAAGCCTTCCAAGCCGGTGAAGGCCTCATCGGCTTCCAAGTCCGACAAGAGCGATCGCCGCCCCAAGAGGTCCGCCGACAACGGCGAGGGCGAGATGGATATCGTCGTTCCGAAGGAACCACCCATGCCCATCGGACCCACGGCCAGCCAGTTGGCTCAGTTGGCCGCCGGCGATGGCGATGGTCCCTCTCCCAACATTGGCACCATCAAGAATGCTTCCGGTGTGGACATCACCGAGAAGATCAAGGAGTTGGTCCGCCAGTCTCAGGAACAGGGTTACCTCACCCACAGCGACATCGGTGATGTCCTGGCTGACACGCCCATGTCCCCTGAGGAAATGGACGAGATCTACATCAAGCTCCGCAATCTGGAGATTGAGATCGTCGACCAAGCGGAAGTGGATCGCCCCAAGGCGGCTGAACAAGAGGAAGAGGAAGACAAGTCACGCCTCGATATTCTGGACGACCCCGTCCGCATGTACCTCAAGCAGATGGGCCAGGTCCCTCTGCTCACTCGCGAGCAGGAAGTTGAAATCTCCAAGCGCATCGAGGAGAACGAAAACGAGGTCAAGCGGATCATCTATTCCTTTGGTTTCTCCGGTAAAGAGCACATCGCCTTGGCTGAGAAGCTGACGTCGGAGCCGCCTAAGGAGCGATTTGACCGGGTCATCGTCGACAAGAAGATCGAGGTCCGCGAAGAACACCTCAAGACCCTCCGCAAGCTCACCAAGGACGTCCGCGGCATCGACCAGCAAGTGGATGAGTATTGGCGCGAGCTCCAGGAGCAGGAGTCCAAGACCAAGCGGGAGAAGATTCTCGTCGAATTCAAGAAGCTCGACGACAAGCTCCAGAAGTCCTTTCCGAAGTTCTACTACAAGCAGAAGGTCATCGAGGAAATGTCTCTGGTTGCGGAGAACATCCACGAGAAGTTCCAGACCTCCGTCCGCTCCATCAAGGAACTCGACGCCCACAAGCGTTCGGCTCAGGCACAGGCCATCATCCATGCGGAGGAGCGGAAGATCAAAGCGCTGGAAGAGTTCGTGCGCATGTCGCTCGACGAGTACACCAACGCATTCAGTCAGCTGAAGCACTTCGAGCGGAAGGCTCTGCAGGCCAAGACCGAGATGGTTGAAGCCAACCTGCGACTGGTGATCTCCATCGCCAAGAAATACACGAACCGCGGTCTTTCGTTCCTCGACCTCATCCAGGAGGGCAACATGGGCCTCATGAAGGCCGTGGAGAAGTTCGAGTACCGCCGCGGCTACAAGTTCTCGACCTACGCGACCTGGTGGATCCGTCAGGCGATCACCCGTTCCATCGCCGACCAGGCGCGAACGATCCGCATCCCGGTGCACATGATCGAAACGATCAACAAGCTGATGCGTGTGCAGAAGCAGTTGATCCAAGATTTCGGTCGTGAACCAACACCCGAGGAAATCGCCGATGAAATGCAGATGCCGGTCGAGCGCGTTCGGGCCGTTCTCAAGATGGCCCAGCAGCCGATCTCTCTGCAAAGCCCCGTCGGCGATTCAGACGACACCAACTTCGGTGACTTCATCGAAGACAAGGCCGCTGAAAATCCGTCGGACATGACCAGCTATAGCCTGCTCAAGTCGAAGCTGGCAGACGTGCTGGACTCTCTCACTGAACGCGAACGCAAGGTGCTCGAGCTGCGCTTCGGATTGCTGGACGGCTACAGCCGCACGCTCGAAGAAGTGGGCAAGCAGTTCAAGGTGACCCGTGAACGTATCCGCCAGATCGAGGCCAAGGCGCTCCGCAAGATGCGGCACCCGACCCGTCTGCGTCAGCTCAACGGGTTTCTCGAGGGTGAAGAAGCCCTCGTCTGAAAGCGAAACACAAAGCCCCGCCCACCCGGCGGGGCTTTTGTTTGATCAACTCACCCTGATCCCGAGATGCCCATCCATAGAAACCCCGCGATGCGCTGCGTGCTCCAAACGCTGCTTGGGGTCGTCCTGTTCTTAAGCTGGGCAACTCTCCCGGCCCAAGCCGCTGCGTCGCGTGCGGAAGTCCTGCGCGAACCCCTGTTCGATGGGCCGGTTCTTCACTGGGAAGTTCAAGTGCGTCGAGGAGATCTGGCCAAGCTCCGGAAATCGGGAGGCCCCTGGAACCGGGAAAAGGATGAAGATGCCTCGGCGACCATTCGGGCGGGCGGACAGGTTTGGACCAATGTCGCCATCCACCTCAAGGGGGCAGCTGGAAGCTTCCGGCCAGTGGATGACTTGCCTGCCCTCACCTTGAACTTCGGCAAGCTCCAGGACGGCCAGACGTGTTTCGGCCACCGCAAGTTGCACCTCAACAATTCCGTCCAAGACGGCTCACGAATCGACGAGATCCTGGCTTCTGAAATGTTCCTGCATTCCGGAGTCCCTACTCCACGAGCAACGCGGGCACTGGTGTCGCTGAATGGGCGCTATCTCGGCCTTTATGTGCTCAAAGGGGGCTGGGACAAGGCCTTCCTGAAGCAGCACTTCGGCTCCTCCAAAGGAAACTTTTACGACCCAGGTTTCCTGAAGGACTTGGATGCCGACCTTGAACGGGACTCCGGCGAAGGCGTCGCCGATTGGGCTGACCTCGCCGCTCTGCGCAAAACTCTGGAGGTGCAGAATCCCGCAGAGCGTTTGGAGCAGGTTTCCAAACGTCTGGATATCGAGCGCATTGTCACTCTAGGAGCCCTCCAAATCCAGTTGGACGACTGGGACGGATACCTGCGCAACCGCAACAATTATCGGATTTACCACGCTCCTGATTCCGACCGTCTGGTGCTGATGCCCCATGGGATGGATCAATTGTGGCGAAACCCGCGTGGCTCGTTCACCCCTCCCTTGAGCAGCCTTCTTGGTCAACGGCTCTTCTCCATACCGGCCGTGGCTGATCAACTGAGCCAGCGCATGCGGGAGCTGACCAACACCGTTTTTACTGCTCAGTTTGTCGACAGAGTCTTCACCAATGCGCAAATCCGACTGCGGGAGCGACTCGTCTTGGAAGGGCGCGAGGCCGAGATGCCCCCCGTCCAACGCGCCGTCGACTCGACACGACAGAGGATCCGGCAACGAATGGCTGCCTTTGCCGGCCAACGCTACCAACCTCCTCAACCTGGGGAATTCGACAGCGACGGCCGCATGCGCCTCAGTGGTTGGGCCATCGCTTCCTCGGAGGGAGACACCACTCCGGCGGCAACCGTTCCAGCGGAAGACGGATCTCCCTTGCTGCGCATCCACGCCGACTCCGGCCAGGGTACGGCCTCCTTCCAGAAACGTGTCCTGCTGGCCCCGGGTCGCTACCAACTCGAAGGCCGGGTAAGAACCCGATCGGTGAGCGGATTCGGAGCCTGCCTGGATGCCGAATGGGCTCGGCGAGGCCAACGATTCGAGGACGGTGCCACTCCGTCCAAGGGCATCACCGGCACTACCGAGTGGACCCTGTTGCAGCGTGAAATCACGATCGTTTCCCGAGGGGCCGAAGGGGGACGTCGTTGGGCTGGTGGACCCCGAGGAGGCAATGGTGAATCGCCCCGCGAAATCCTCCTGCATGCCGAACTGCGTGCCGAGAGCGGCACTGCGGAGTTCGATGCCGACGCCTTTGTCCTGAAACAACTCTGAAGACCATCCACCCGCTGGGTATCTTTCCCGCCGGGTTCGCTTGAGAGCCTGTCTGAATAAAAAAGGCCACCCGATGGAGGTGGCCTCAAAATCAATCGTCCAATGGGTTAGTCCCCCTTGTGGACGGAATGGCAGGCTTTGCAGTTCACCGCCGACTTGAAGCCATCCAGAGCACCGGGCTTGCCGGCGACCAGCGAATCGGCAGCGGCTTGAAGGGCCTGGGTCTTCTCGGTCCAGCTGGCCAGATCGCCCTTGCTGGGTTTGTTCAACGCCAACTCCTTGGTGAGCATCGCCATCTTCTTGAAGTCGGCCTCGTTGCCCTGCCCCTTCGAGATGCGGGCGCTCAACGACTCCTTGCCCTCAAAGCCATCTTCCATGATCTGCTCGACAGACAGGGTGGCCTTGGATTGGGAGGTGGAAGCGCATCCGCTCGCGATGGCGATCAAAGCGGCTGCAAGGACGAGGTGAGGAGTGGAGAATTGTTTCACGGTGAAGTCTTGAATTATTCCCAATGAAATCCCAACAGCGGCCCCCAATTCAAGGAGGAGATCACTTCAACGAAGGGTCCGAGGAAACTCCATCGAGCACGCGGGTGACCACGCTGGACACCTCACCGGATTGAAGTCGTGTGTGGAGTCGTTTTCCGGGAATGAGGCCACTGACATCCCGCACGACCGCACCGGTTTCCGCATCGAGGGTCAGCGAGTATCCTCGGTCCAAGACATTCTGAGGCGACAGCAACCGCAACCGGGCCACCAAGCCATCCAATCGTTGGCGGCGACGCAGCACCTCCCGACTTGGAATCGCTGCCAAGGCCGAGCGCAGTCGCAACAACTCCTGCTGTCCCACTTTCACCCGCATCCGAGGGCGCTGAGAGAGCATCCGCTGACGATGGCCGTCCAGAACCCGACCGAGAATGCGAACCGATCGGGCGACCTCGCGGCGCAGGGACTCCACCGCATCGTCCAGACGTTGGGACCGCGCCTCCAAGCGCCGCCTCGGGTGCAACCGACTCCAACGTCGAACCCAACCATCCATGCCGGTTCGGGAACGTTCCAACCGGCGTTGCGCCAACAGCGCGAGACGACGTCCGGCCGATTCCACAAAGTCCCGGCTGTCCACCCAATCTTGGGTCAGGATTTCCGCAGCGGCGCTGGGAGTGGCTGCTCGAAAATCGGCCACGAAATCTGAGATGGTGAAATCGATCTCATGGCCCACGGCCGAAACGACCGGAACCTCCGAGCCGGCGATGGCCCGGGCCACCGCCTCTTCATTGAAACACCACAAGTCCTCTAAAGAACCACCGCCGCGGGTCACCAGGATCACATCCAATGGCTCTACCGACTTGGAAAAGCGGTTCAGACGACCGATGGCGGCAGCGATTTCCTGCGCCGCACCTGATCCCTGCACCCGAACCGGATCGAGGATCACCTCAGGACAGAACCGTCGGGACAGCACATGCAGTACATCCTGGATGGCCGCACCGGTCGCCGAAGTCACCAGCCCGATGCGACCCGGATACCGGGGAATGGGTCGTTTACGGGCGGCATCAAAAAGCCCCTCTGCAGACAGCTTTTCCTTCAGTCGCTCGAAGGCGGCCTGCAACGCCCCCACCCCCTGCACTTCCACTGACGTGACGCGCAGTTGGTAGTTGCCGCGAGGCTCGTAGACCGTGATGTCGCCCCCGAGAACCACTTGTGCGCCATCCCGGAGAGCGGCCCGACCCGCACCGCCTTGTCCGCGGAAAAGCACGCAACTCAATTGGGCGCCGGCATCCTTGAGGACGAAATAAGCGTGACCGGAACCTTGCAGACGAAAATTCGAAACCTCACCGGCCACGCGTCGATCGGCAAACCCGCTCTCCAACTGCTGCTTGAGCTTTTGGGTCAGTTCACTCACCGACTCCGTTGGCTTCTGGCCTGCCTCGGGAAACAGGTCGCCAGCAAAACTCCATTGGGTTTTTGAAACTCGAGCCATGGCGGGCGATGCTTCGCTGGATGGTATGAATCAGTCCAACAACTCCGAGATGCGACGGATGGATTTCGCACGCCCCGTTGCCGGGTCGATGTCCACCAAGGCGCCTTGAAGACGCACCTGACCATTGGCGACCTCGAAGCGCTGCGGCAAGCCGGTCTGGAACCGTTTCAGCACGGGCTCAATTTGCCTGCCCAATACGGAATCATGAGGGCCGGTGAATCCGGCGTCGGTGAGGTAAGCGGTGCCCCCTGGGAAGACTTGTTCATCCGCCGTTTGCACATGGGTGTGAGTACCGATCACGGCCGACACCGATCCGTCGAGCATCCGGCCCATGGCGATCTTTTCCGAGGTCGCCTCACCATGGAAGTCCACCAGGATGATCCGGGTGGCGGTTCGCAGACGGGCCACCTCGGATTGCGCCAGCAGAAAGGGGTTTTCCAAGGAAGGCATGAATGTCCGGGCTTGGAGGTTCAACACGGCCACGGGAGGCAAACCGGGCTTGTTCCAAACAATCACCCCGCTGCCAGGAACTCCCGGCGGATAATTGGCCGGGCGCAAGACACGGGATTCGGTGGTCAGGAACGAAGCCGTTTCCTTTTGGTCCCAGACATGGTCGCCCGTGGTGATGATATCCACGCCGTAGCCGAATAATTCCGAGGCGATGCCTGCGGTGATGCCATTCCCGCCGGCGCTGTTCTCACCGTTGGCCACCACGAAATCGATACCCTCCCGCTCTACCAGATCTTCCAGCAGCATTCGGACGGCACGACGACCGGGTTCACCCACGATATCCCCCAAAAACAAGAGCTTCACTGCGCGTGACCCTGTCGGATTCACCGCCGGCTAGGAAGCAAACTGTGTTCAGGACTGAAACCTTGGAAAACAGAGCCTCGGACGATCTCGATTTTCACTAGATCCTCGGGCTGAATTCCCGGACCTTTCCAACGCCGCATGTCACTATTCCGCCACGTATTCTGGAAGAGCTATCGCGAGGCGGGTCACCTGGCCGAACAGGCTCAGAAGATCCTGGACCACCAGCGCGACCTGCTGACCCCTGCCCGCATCACCGAGTTGGAGGCGGCCATCCAGCACTTGGAATCCATGCGGTCCAGCGGAACGCGTGAGGACATCACGGCCGCCATGACCCGGGTGGAAGCCACGGCTCAAACGTCCCTGTTGGCCTATCCGCACGCCTCCATGCGCGAGAATGTGGAAAGCCTCCTCACCATGGGGATCGTGCTGTTCGCATTCCGACAATTCTACTTTCAGCCGATGGCCATTCCCACGGGATCGGCCCAACCGACCTTCAACGGCATCACCTGCGAAGACCTGCGCTACAATGGCGGATCGGTTCCGAATCTGGCGGTCCAGGCTGTCGAATGGGCGCTCTTCGGTTACCACTATTATGAGGTCATCGCCCTCGATGACGGAGAATTAGGCGGGGTTGGTCCGTCAGCCCGATCCGGAGGAATCAACGGCCTTGTCCGCAAATCCTTCGATGTTGAGGTCGGGCGCACTGTCTACACCGTGAGCACCTCCATGAGCGAGGGTCCCAGTGACTTCATGCGCCACATGGGCTTGGCCAATGATCATGGCACATTGCCCCAGCGCTCCTTCAAGAAAGGCGAGCCCATCATCCGCTGCCGCGTCAAATCGGGCGACCGTCTCATGGTCGACCGACTCACCTACAACTTCCGCAATCCGCAGCGCGGCGACACGGTCGTCTTCAAATCGATGCAGCATCCCGGAATGACGGCCAATACCCACTACATCAAGCGACTGGTGGGCCTCGGAGGAGAAAAAGTCCGGATCGGCGACGACCGTCATGTTGTGATCAATGGACAGCGTTTGGACAGCACCACTCCCGGTTTCTCGGACGTCTACGGCTTCGACACGGCCAAGCATCCGGCGTCCAGCAGCTATTCCGGCCACGTGAATGGGATCGGTTTTGCCGAAGGCAGTTGGTTCTCAACCCACGAGGCGGAGTACGAACTCCAGCACAGCCGGGATGCCTCGGCGGCGCAGCAACTCAACGCCATCGCTGAGGAAAAGGTCAAAGTATGGCGCGGATTCACCAATGCCTCATTGGCTACCGCCGACAGTTCCCAAAACGGGCGCTTTGCTCAGCAGAAGTCCCGCCTCGAGGCAATGTCCCTCAGCACCCCGAATTTCCGGAATTCCAAAGACGAGGTGACCGTGAGACCGGGTCATGTCCTCTGCCTGGGGGACAACACCATGAACAGCTCCGACTCCCGGATGTGGCCGGTCCCCGATTTCCCTCAGGAACGGATCGTCGGAAAATCAGGCTGGGTCTTCTGGCCACTGAGCCGTCGTTGGGGCTGGAGTCAGCACTGAGAAGACACACCAGCTCCGGAATGCGATCTCCGATCAAGACGGCCCCCCCCTCCATCGACATCAGCGTTGACCGGACTCCATGAAGCCACACCATCCGATGTCTGATTCTTTCCGCGCATGAAGACCCTGCTGTTCGTCTGCACCGGCAACACCTGCCGCAGCCCCATGGCTGCCGCTCTGGCCCGCAAGGCCTTGGGTGATTCACCGGATTGGCAGGTGGTCTCTGCGGGCATCAACGCCCTGAACGGCCAAGCCGTGAGTCCGCACTCGGTCACGGCCATTCGTCAAATGGGGCTCGATATCTCACAGCACCGGGCCCAGATGCTCACCGGACGCTTGGTGCGAGAGGCCGACTACATTTTCGGCCTCACCCGCGGACATGTCGAAGGCATCGTCTCGCTTTACCCCGAGGCGGCCGAGAAGCTCTTCGTTCTCCGCGAGTTTGAAGACGACGTCAGTGATCTCGACCTCGACATCCACGACCCCATCGGCGGCCCGTTGGAAGGCTACATCGAATGCCGCGACCAGATCCGACACGCGGTCGATGCTGCGGTTCGGTTCATTCAGGAAGGTGGGACCACCCGGCCAGCCATGATCGTGGCGATGGGTTCCGACCACGCCGGCTTCGCCCTCAAAAAGGTTCTCGCACCCGTCTTGTCCCAGATGGGTGTTCAGGTGATGGATGAAGGCACCCACGGCCCCGAATCCACCGACTATCCCGACCATGCCCAGTCCGTCGCCCGCAAGGTGGCCTCGGGTGAAGCCGACTTCGGGATCCTCATCTGCTCCACCGGCGTGGGCATCAGCATCGCGGCCAACAAGGTTCCGGGCATCCGCGCGGCACTGGTGCATAATCTCGAGGGCGCGGCGCTGGCCCGGCAGCACAACGACGCCAACATCCTGTGTCTCGGCGCCCGCTTCGTCTCCCCCGACGAGGCCTTGCAAATCATCGAAAGCTTTCTCCAAACCCCTTTTGAAGGCGGCCGCCACCTGCGCCGCGTGAACAAGATCGAACCAGACATGTCCACATCACTCGCCACCGTTGATCCGCAAATCGCCGACATCATCCGCCACGAACGTTCCCGCCAACTCGAGAACATCGAGTTGATCGCCAGCGAGAATTTCACCAGCCCGGCCGTGATGGAGGTTCAGGGCAGCGTGCTCACCAACAAGTATGCCGAAGGCTATCCGGGCAAGCGTTGGTACGGCGGTTGTGAATATGTCGACGAGGCCGAGCAACTGGCCATCGATCGGGCTAAAAAACTCTTCGGTGCCGAACATGCCAACGTGCAGCCTCACTCCGGCTCCGGGGCCAACATGGCCGTCTACTTCAGCATGCTGAAGCCCGGCGACAAGCTGCTGACCATGGACTTGAGCCACGGCGGCCACCTGACCCACGGCAACAAGGCCAATTTCTCGGGCAAGTTCTTCGAGATCGTCCACTACGGCGTCGGCAAGGACAGCGAACTCATCGACTACGACCAGCTCGCCAACATGGCCCGCGAGCACCGGCCCAAGATGATCACCGTCGGAGCTTCCGCTTACTCGCGCCGCATTGATTTCCAACGCATGGGTGAAATCGCCCGCGAGATTGGCGCGATGCTCTTGGCCGACATCGCCCACATCGCCGGCCTCGTTGCGGCGGGGGTTCATCCCAGCCCGGTCCCGCATGCCGACTTCGTCACCACCACCACCCACAAGACCCTGCGCGGCCCGCGCGGCGGACTCATTCTGTGCAAGGCGCAGTACGCCAAGGCCATCGACTCGCAGGTGTTCCCAGGTATCCAGGGCGGCCCGCTGATGCATGTCATCGCGGCCAAAGCCGTTTGCTTCCACGAAGCCCTGCAACCGGGTTTCCAGGCCTACCAGCAACAAATTGTCCGCAACGCGGCCGCACTGTGTGAGGGCATGAAGCGCAATGGATTCCGCATCGTCAGCGGCGGAACCGAGAATCACTTGATGCTCGTCGATGTCGGCGCCCGCGGGTTGACAGGCAAGCAATGCCAATTGGCCCTCGATGTGGCTGGCATCACGACCAACAAAAACACCATTCCGTTCGAGACGCGTTCGCCTTTCGAAGGCAGCGGCGTTCGCCTGGGAACCCCGGCGGTCACCACACGCGGCATGCGCGAACCGGAAATGATGGCCATCGCCGACATGATCAGCGAGGTGCTCCTCGACATCGCCAACCCCGCCACGGCGGCCAAGGTTCGGGATCGCGTCAAGGCGCTGACGGCCCGTTTCCCCCTGCCCTACTGAGGCAACCGCCGGATCCGATGGATCCCGGTGGATGCGATGCAGCCCTTTCCGGGTGACCAACCTGGGGGGCGGTGGGTAATGTGAGCCCATGATCAACGCCGCCTCCAGACCCGGTGGCACGCTCGATGAGCTGGCCAACCTCGCGGCTCAGGTCAGCTTCGCGCCGGCGGCCATTGTCGCGCTCGATGAGCACGTCGGCTGGATACCCGTCGGCCAAACCGGCTGTTCCCCGGAATTCATTCAGGCGGTTCTACCGATCATTTCCCAGGCCGCCGTCAGCATTCACGACTGGATCGAAATCCGTGATGCACCGGGCCAATTGCCCGAGGGTTGGCGATGGCTTTCCTGCCTTCCAGTGCGGGTACCCTCGGGCGGTATCGCTGGCGTCATCGCGGTGCTGGACCGATCTCCAAGGCGACTCAATGCCGGTCAACGGGCCGGGCTTCAGACCGTCGCCCGTCAGGTGATCGTCCATCTGGAGCTGCGGCGCCAGGCCACCGATTTGGCGGCCACCACCGAGCAGCAACGTCAAACCGAGACGCGCCTCCGCGACAACGAGGCCTATTTTCAGGCACTGGTGGAGTCCCTGCCCCAGAATATCTTCCGCAAGGACCTCAACGGTCGCTTCACCTTCGTCAACGGCGCGTTCTGCCGCACGCTCCAACGTCATCAGAGTCAGCTCATCGGAGTCACCGACTTCGACCTGTTCCCAGAAGAATTGGCCCGCCGCTATGTCGAAGACGACCGGCAGGTCATCAACAGCGGCAATCCCGTCGAAAAAACCGAGGTCAATGTGACCCCCGATGGTCAGCGCCACTGGTTCCATGTCATCAAGACGCTGCTTCTCGATGCCAGCGGTCAACCGGTCGGCATCCAGGGCAGTTTTTGGGAAGTCACACAGGAAAAACGGGCGGAGGAACAGTTGGCCCATGAACGCGACCTGCTGCATGCCCTTCTCGAACACGCACCTGACGCCATTTATTTCAAAGACCGCGATTCTCGGATCACCCGTGCCAGCCAAGCACTCGCCGATCGGGTCGGGGTGCCGGACCCGAGTCACCTGATCGGGAAGACCGATCACGATTTCTTCGAGCGTCAATACGCCGACGCCGCACGCTCGGACGAACTCACGATCCTCCGGACCGGCCAACCCATCCTCGCGAGACTCGAGAAGGAAAGCCTGCCCGGCGGCCGGGTGCGCTGGGCCCTCACGAGCAAGATGCCACTGCGATCCCCCAACGGGCAGGTGGTGGGCACCTTCGGTCTTTCGAGAGACATCACCGAACTCCAGACGGCTCGGGAACAGTTGGAGCGCACCGAGGCCAACTACCGCGGGTTGGTCCAGAACGCGGTGGACGGCATTTTCCAAACCACCCCCGACGGCCGTTACCTCAACGCCAATCTCGCTCTGGCCAAGATGTACGGTTTCGACACCGTCGACGAACTCTTGGCCAGCCGGACCGACATCGAGCAGCAACTCTACGTTGATCCCAAACAACGCGACCGCTTCGAAGAACTGCTCAACCGCAACGACAAGATCGACCACTTCGACAGCGAGGTGTACCGGAAGGATGGCCGGAAGATCTGGATCAGTGAGAATGCACGGGCGGTCCGTGAAGCCTCCACTGGAAAGCTCCTGTACTACGAAGGAACGGTTGAGGACATCACCGCCCGCAAGCAGGCCGAGAAGGATCTCAACGAGGCCAATGCCGCACTCGCCGCGGCCCGCGATGTCGCCATCGAATCCGCTCGGGCCAAATCTCAGTTCCTAGCGAACACCTCGCACGAAATCCGCACTCCGATGAACGGCATCATCGGCTTCGCCCGTCTCCTGCTCGACACCCCGCTCAATCCGGAGCAGCGAGAATATGCCGGCACCGTCCTGCACAGCGCCCAGAATCTCCTCAAGGTGCTCAATGACATCCTCGATTTCTCCAAGATCGAGAGCGGCAAACTGGCCTTTGAAAACATCGAGTTCGACCTGAGACCCATCGTTGAAGACACCGTCGAGCTGCTGGTGGAAATCGCCCAGGCCAAGGGCGTCGAGGTGGCCACCCGGATCGACCACGCGCTGCCTGCGATGCTGCGCGGCGATCCGGGTCGCATCCGACAGGTGCTGACCAACTTGCTCGGCAATGCGATCAAGTTCACCCAGAAGGGCGAGGTCACGGTGATCATCGATGTCTTGGAAATCCAATCCGCTCGCTGCCGGATCGCCTGCCGCGTGATGGACACCGGAATCGGCATCGAACCGGCAGCACTGAACCGAATCTTCCAAGAGTTCACGCAAGCCGACGGTTCCACCACCCGACGCTTCGGTGGCACCGGACTGGGCCTCTCCATCTCAAGAGAACTGGCACGAAGGATGGGCGGTGACATCGAGGTGAGCAGCGATCCGGGCCACGGATCAACCTTCACCATGACGGCGCTCTTCGAGATCGTCAGCCCATGCCCTCCGGCGCCGACTCAGAGTCCCCTCAAATTGCTGATCGCTGATGCCCATCCGGCGACGTGCGCATCGTTCCACCACGAGATGGGACTTTGCGGAGCTTGCGTGACCTCCGTGCCCACGGCCGCAGCAGCGATTGATGCGTTGGCTCAGGCCGCGGAGTCAGGCACTCCCTTTGACGCCGCCTTCATCGCCTTGCAATTGCCCGACATGGACGGACTGACCGTAGCCCATGAAGTGCACTGCATTGCGGCCATTGCCTCGGTGCGCATCATCCTCGTGGCGGCGGTTTCCCAGCGACCCGACCCCCATTTGCTGCGCACCGTCGGCATCGCTGGGCACCTCATCAAACCCTTCAAACAATCGCGTCTTCGAGAAGCGCTGAGAGCGCTGTCGGCAGGCGAAAGCCTCATGGGCAGCCCCAATTTGGTGGAAGCCCTTCCTTTGACCATCAACCCCAACGGGCGCTCATTACGATTGCTGCTGGCTGAAGACAACCTGGTGAACCAGAAGTTGGCCGTGACCCAACTCCGACGACTCGGACATAGCGTTGCCGTGGCATCCAATGGTCGCGAAACCTTGCAAGCCCTGCTCCGGGAACCCTTTGACGCGGTCTTCCTGGATTGCCAAATGCCCGAACTCGATGGCTATGAAACGGCGAGGGAAATTCGTCTCATGGAGGCAGATCGGAAATTGGGCAACCGCCCACCGGCTTTCCTGATCGCCCTGACCGCCAATGCCATGGCCGGTGATCGGGAGAAATGCCTCGCGGCCGGCATGGATGAATTTCTCACCAAACCATTGGATCTCGACCAACTCCCCGGGGTTTTGAATCGGGCCATTGGAGCCCCACCGGCGACCTGGATGGGAGACCCATCCCAAACTACGTCACAACAGAGGTCCCAACAGCCTGGCAGCGAATCCACGCGCCCGGACACGATGCCTGTGCTCGATCCGTCCCTGCTGGATTCTCTGCGAACCCTTCGCTTTGAGGGGGAGCCCGATCCCGTTGTCGAGATCATCGACCTTTTCCTGCGCGACACACCCTCTCGTCTTGAGGAGACCAAGAGCGCATCGGCCCGCCGGGATTCCGCGGGCGTCCAATCGGCAGCCCACACCCTCAAAGGCAGCGCCAACAACCTCGGCGCCCGACGATTGGGGGCCGCGGCTGGGCGACTAGAAAACGAGGCATCCACCGGTCAGTGGGAACTGATCGAAGAACTCCTCAGAGCGGCCGAAACCGAACTCCAAGCGCTGATTCCTGAACTGGAACTCCAGCGCATGCGTTGAACTCAGTTGAGGGATTTTACTCCACCCTCACTTCATCAGCGCCTCGATTTCGTCGGCCTCAATGGGGATATCCGCCATCAGGTCGACAGGCCCGTTCTCCGTGATCAGCACATCGTTCTCCAGACGCACGGCCAGGTTTTCTTCCGGGATGTAGATGGCCGGTTCCACAGTCATCACCCAACCCGGAGCAAACGGTTGGCTCATGTGCCCGAGGTCATGGACATCCAATCCAATCGGGTGGCCGTTGCCGTGCATGAACCACTTCTTGACCGGCTTCTTGCTGGGATCACTCACCTTGACCTTGAGGTCTTTCGGCTTCAGCAAACCCAGCCCAACGCATTCCTGAGCGACCAGATCTTCGGCTTCTGCTTGCCACTGACTCCACAGCTTCCCCGGAGTGAGGCCGGCCGTCGAAGCCCTCAGCACCCGGAGCACCGCGTCGTACACTTGTCGCTGGCGACGGGTGAAGCGGCCATTGACGGGGATGGTACGCGTCAGGTCTGAATTGTAATTGGCGTAACTGGCTGCCACGTCGAGCAACAACACATCGCCACTCCGGCACACCTGATCGTTTTCGAGATAATGCAGCACGCAGGAATTCCTTCCCGCACCGATGATCGGATTGTAGGCGAAACTGCCCCGACGCCGGACAAATTCATGGGCGAATTCCGCCTCCACATCGCATTCGTTGACGCCCGGTTCCACGAATTGGCACACCCGCTCGAAGCCAGCCCGGGTGATGGAACAGGCATGGCGGATGAGCTCCACCTCCATCGGATCCTTCACCACACGGAGCGTGTGGAGCAACGGAGCCAAACGTCGGAAATCATGCAGCGGATATCGGGAACGCAGGTCTCGGATGAATCGCACATCCCGCGATTCCACTTCGACGACTGCACGCTTGTGCTCGTTGGTGTTGAGCCAGACCGACTGGGCCTCGCACATCAACCGGTGGAGCATCCGCGGGAAATCCGTTGTCCAATGGATCGAGCGGATCCCGGAAACCTCGGTCGCCTGGACCTTGGTCAACTTGTGACCCTCCCAAATGGCGATGAGCTCGCTGGTCTCGCGCAGGAACACCATTTCCCGCATCCGCTCGTCGTCGGCATCCGGGAAAATCACGAGGATGGTCTCCTCCTGCTCGATACCGCTGAGGTAGAACAGGTCGGTGTTGGGCATCATCCTCAGTGTCCCATCGGCATTGGTGGGAAGCACATCATTGGCATTGAGAATGGCCACCGCACCCGGAGGCAACATCGCACGAAGGCGCTTTCGATTCTGGGCAAAGAGAGCGGACGGTATGGGAGCGTGTCTCACGCGCTCCAGATTCTATCGACGAGCCATCTCGTCAACCTTGAGATGACACCGTCGCCGCTGGCCGCGATCACTTTCGAGAAGCACAAACCCGGAGTTGGTCATCCGGTGGGAGCCGATGAAGGAGATCGGTGATCGACAGAGACTGGCCCGGAAAACAGTAGCCCGGAACCAATTCTGCCAGGGGTTGCAACACGAAACGGCGCTCCTGGGCTCGAGGATGGGGCAGGATCAATTCCCTCGTGTTGCGTGTCTGGTTTCCCCAGACGATCAAATCCAAATCTAGGGGACGCGACTCGTTGTGCACCAATTTGGGACGCCGCCCTGCCTCCTTCTCAACGGTTTGCAAGAAGTCCAACCACGCTTCTGGTGAATCACCCTGCGGAGGAGTCAGAATGGCCACCGCATTGGTGAAGATGGGTGAACCGGGTGGACAATCCACCGGGGTGCTGGACCACAAGGAGGAGCGCAGCAATGGGCCTATTGATCTGCTTTCGAGTCGATCCATCGCCCAACAGATCAAGGACGCTGAATCTCCCAGGTTGGATCCAAAAGCGACAACGGCCTGAACGGTTTCGGAAACCATGGGATCAAGGAATCAGGCTCAAATGCTCCTTCGGGCTCAGTGCAAACCCAGAACATCCTGCATGCTGTAAATGCCCGCAGCTTTGCCCACCACCCAACCGGAGGCTCGCAGTGCTCCCTGTGCAAACGTGTCCCGACTGCTGGCCTTGTGGGTCAATTCCACCCGCTCACCGACATCCGCAAAGAGAACCGTGTGATCGCCTACCACATCACCACCGCGAACCGCATGAATGCCGATCTCGGAGGGAGTACGCGCTCCAACGATGCCATGGCGACCGTGACGCAGGGCTTCCTCCAATTGAAATTTGCGAACGTCTCCCAGAATTTCCAACAAGGTGGTCGCGGTTCCGCTGGGTGCATCCTTTTTGAGCCGGTGATGAGTCTCGATGACTTCCAGATCAAAGGATGGCCCGAGAATTTCGGCAGCTTTCCGGGTTAACCAGAAGAGCGTGTTGACCCCGGTCGAATAGTTCGAAGCCCAGACCATTGGGATCTTGGCCGCGGCCAAGCGGATTGCGGCTTTTTCAACCTCGCTATGCCCCGTGGTGCCAATGACTAAGGCCTTGCCATGGGTCGCACACAGGGCAGCGACATGGGCGGTGGCATCGTGGTGGGTGAAGTCGATGACCGCATCGGCCTGCGGCAGGACCGAGGCAAGATCGTCCCCGGCATCCAGCCCGGCAACGACCCGCAATTCCGGATGATCTTTGGCACACGCCAGCAGTGCCTGACCCATCCGCCCCTTGGAACCATTGATGATGATACGCGTCACGGATTCGACATTACCGCCAAGCCCTCCGGCGAACAAGAAAGCCGATGGTTCAAACACACGAACTCCGCCGAAAAGAGTCGGAGAGGCTTCCGGTGGTCAGGGATGCCCGTCTGGTGTTCAATACGGCCGCCTCATGTCCAACCCGGGAGCTCCACTGAAACCCATACCGAAGTCCCTGCGATGGGTGGGCCGTGGTCTGGGTTGGGCAACGGCTCTCAGCTGGGCTGCGATCCAAATCCCCATCGAAGCCGGGAGGGCGGCGCCAGCAGGTTGGCTACTGGCGTGTTTCACTGGGGCCATCGCCATGGAAACCCACCGCTGGCTACCCACGCAGAACACGGTCGCGGCTGCCGGGTTGATCTCCGTCGTTGGATCCCTTCTGGCGATCTCTCAAGGAAGTCGTTCTCGAGCTGCCCTGATGCTGAATGTCCTGATCTGGTTCAGCCACATCCTCAGCAGCCGTGGGCTCATCCGCTACCTGCTCCGCCCATGGCGCGGACAAACCGGTTACGGTGTGTGGGTCCTCGTGGGAACGACGGGGATCTCGGCCGTGTCCATCGGCTTGACCCAAATTTCTGCAGGTCTGAATCCTTCGCTTCTCGGATGCACGATTCAAATCGCGGGAACGGGATTGGCCCTGTTATCGGCCAGCGTTTGGCTCCTGGTGAAAAAGCCCATCCCTGAAGCACCGAATCCCTGGCCCGCCGGATTCTGGTTCGCTCTGACCCTGACCCAGATCTTTGCCTTGATGGTCACCAGGCGCTGGGGTGGTGCTGCGGTCGCGGTCGCGGTCACCCTCGTTGCGCTGGTTGGAATTTTCGTCCAACACTGTACTCGTAAACATTCGCATCAGTGACCTGGCTCTGCATCGCCAGAACCAGTAACCGGAGAGGTTGTCTGAAGTAGCAGCACCCTCGAAACCCGCATGCCATCCAACTCGCAAACAGTGAGTTGATAGGCACCCAGGGCCACGGTGTCCCCCATCTTGGCGAAGCCTCCCAATTGTTCGGTCATCCAGCCACCCACGGTGTGAACCTCGGAAGCATCCACCGATTCTTTGACCAACTCCGACAGTTCGAACAGCGGGAGGGATCCATCCAGACGCCACTGAGAGGCCCCGAGCACTTCGATGCGCGGCTTTTCCTGATCGAACTCGTCCTGGATCTGCCCAACCAATTCCTCCAGGACATTCTCCAGAGTGACCATGCCCACGGTGCTTCCGTACTCATCGACCACCACAGCCAAATGGAGGCGCCGATCGAGGAAGAGTTGCAGCAAACGATCGAGCCGAGCGGTTTCCGGGACATAGATCACTGGCTTGGAACTGGATCGCAAAATGGAAGCGGACCCTTTGACGTCTCGTCGCAAGTAGATGTCCTTGGCGTGCACCACGCCCACCAAACGGTCGAGATCCCCACCGTCACTCAACGGAAACCGTGAGTACCGGGTCTCATCGGCCAACCGAAGGCAATCCGCAATGGATCGTCGGAGATCCAAGGCCACGATTTCCCGCCTCGGGCGCATCACTTCGCGGACCCGGCGGCGGCCAAGATCGAGGGAGTTCTGGACGATTTCCCGCGCCAACACCGAACTGCCTCCGGCCGCCAGCGTGGATCCGAGCATCAATCGCAGTTCGTCTTCGGAGTGCACCTCTCCGTGGCCCGAGGACTCGATCCCCAGGCGTTGCAACACCCAGAGCGAGGTCCAGTTCAAAACCCAGATCAGGGGATAGGTCAGGACATAGAACCAATGGAGCGGATAAGCCACCCAGAGCGACGACGGTAGTGGGCGCTTGATGGCGATGAATTTGGGTGCCTGCTCACCCACCACGACATGGAAGAAGGTCACCACCATGATGCCCACCGAGGCCGAGAACAGGTGGCGCAACCGTTCCGACTCAATCCGGAACCATCCGAAGACCGGCTCCAAAAGTGCCGCAAAAACAGGTTCAGCGACCCAACCCAAGGCCAGACTGGCAAGCGTGATGCCCAACTGGCAGGCGCTCAGATACCCATCGAGGTGGGAAAGGATGTGACGCACCATCCCGGCCCTTCGGTGACGCCGCTGAATGTACCCTTCCAACTGGGTATCCCGGATCTTCACCAACGCGAATTCAGCCGCGACGAAAAACCCGTTGAAAGCCACCAGCGCCAGAGCCAGTGATAGTTTTCCCGCCACTTCCAAAAATGAGGAAGGCTCGCTCATGACTGGACCTCCAGGAACAAAGCGCCCAAGACATCGGAAAGCGTCACGATCCCCATCTCAACGCCTCCGGGGCCCCGGACGATCGCCAGGTGTTCGCCAGACCGTTGAAACACCCTCAGGGCTTCCTCGATGCGCATGGAATCGTCGAGGAACAGGGCGGGCCGCAACCAATCACGGGCGGTTTTGCGGCGACCATTCTGCTCCGAATACAGCACATCCTTGAGGCTGATGATTCCCTCGATCCTTCGACCGGATCCGTGGGTGTTCCAAACGGGCATTCGGGTTCGCCCCTCCCGTCGACACAAATCCCGAATCTCTTCAAGGCTCGCCGAAGCCGTGACGGATTGAGCCGAATCCAACGGCTTGGCCACACGCGAGAGGGTGAGGTTCTGGGCGTCGATCACGCGGTTGATGAGGGAGCGCTCTGTCTTGGACAATTCACCCGTGCTCGATTGGATCAACGCCTTGAGTTCGTCCCGGTTGGCAAACAGTCGGCTGCTGAGCGCACGGTCACCTGTCACCCAGAGGAGCGCCTGGGCAAATCGACCCACCAGAAAGACAGCAGGTGAGAGCATCCAATGGATGGCGGCAAAGACGGGCAACAGCCACAGACAAAGGCGGTTGGGCATGCGCTGGAACAAGCGCTTGGGCAACAATTCACAAATGAGGTAAACCGCTAGGCCCGTTGCCAACAACATCGGCCACAACATCCATTCACGTCCCCGAGCCCAACTCTGAAGATCCTGCCAAATGAGGGCCACGGCTGCAAAATTGGCCACCGTGTTTCCAACGAGAATGGTCCAAAGGAAATCCTCCGGCCGATCCATGTAGGCCAACAAACGTCGGGCATTGCCGCTACCCGCCCGAGCCCTTTGGCGCACCCGCAACCGACTCAAAGCAAACACCCCGGCCTCCATGCCCGAGAGGAAAAAGGACACCAACAGCCATCCCGCCATGGAAACCCAATGCATCACTTCGTGGTTCACAGAGCCGCCTCCGTTTCCACCAGCAACTCGCGAATCCGTCGTTCATCCGCCAGTTTGACTGTGATCCGAAGGCCTTGATGTCGAAACACCTCTCCCACGGTCGGAACCACATCAGCGAGCCACAAAACAAGGCCAGCCAGAGTTTCCACATCATCGGGAGGATTCAGTGCCGGATACTCGCGGCGGAAATCATCGAGACGCATGGCCCCATTGACCCTCCATCGGCCCGGAGCAAGGCACTCGAAGACAAAACCTTGAGCCTCCCCCTCTCGACGGATGGGACCGACAACGGAAACCAGAATATCTTGCAAGGTCAGCAATCCAGCCGTGCTTCCATACTCATCGAGGACGATGGCCACGCCGCGGTGCTGTCGCTGCATGGCTTCGAAGAGTTTCAGAAGATTCATGCTCTCGGGCACGAACGACGGAAACTCCATCGCCATGAAGAGGTCCGCGTGGGCATCGAGCAACAGTGTTCGGGTGTTCAAGACACCCACCACATTGTCCGGGGATTCGTCGTACAGGGGGATCCAGTGATGCCCGGATTTCCGAGCCTCTTCGACCATCTGATCCATGGGCAAATCATCGGGCAAAAGAACCATCCTGGCCCGAGGCTGCATCACATCGCGCGCGGTTCGCTCATCCAGAGAGAGCACTTGCAGGAGTATCTCCTTCTCGCCCGCTCCCAGGGTTCCCTGCTGATGGGCCAGTTCAATGAGATCGGCATATTCATCGTCCGACACACCCGCTTGAACCTTGGCGGACTTGGGAACCAATCGCTCCACGGCTCCGTCCACCCATCTTTGCGCGATCTTCCGGACCGGACGGGTCAGGCTGACAAAGAACCACAGCGGTTCAGCAACCCGGAGCGCCCAAGTCTCAGGGCTGCGAACACCCAATGCCTTGGGAGTCACTTCGCAAGTCAGCAGCAGCAGCAGCAACCCCAATGCAGCCCACCAAATCCCGGGGATTCCAGGGTCCAAAGCCAACCCACCGCCAATGGTCAGCGCCACAAGAAGGGAATTGGACAGGGTATTGCCCAGAGCGATGGCTGCCAGAACATCCGATGGCTGCGCCAGAAGGGCACCGACCCGTTCACTCCCCCGACGGCCCGATTCGACAAGACGCCGCGCGCGCCAAGTCCCCAGGGAAAACAGGGCGGACTCGGCGAGTGCGAAGAAGAAACTCGCTACGATCAGCGCCAAGAGAACGAGGAGCGGAGTTGTGGGTAAAGCAACCAACAGCCACATCGAGTCTCAAAATCGGGCAACTTTCAATCCAAGAGGCGGCCCAGCGTGAAAGTCGTCCGCACCGAGAATTGCCAGACAACTTCCCATTTCTTCAGAATTGCATACGCTTTTCCCATGCGAACCGTTGTGTATCCGGGGAGTTTCGATCCGATCACCAATGGCCACCTCGACGTGGTCCAGCGGGCTGCCAAAATGTTCGACCGGGTGATCCTGGCCGTGGCCCGCAACGAGGGCAAACACCCGCTCTTCAGTCTCGATGAGCGCAAGCGGATGGCACTGTCGGCCGTATCAAATCTCGGCAATGTCGTGGTGGAGACCTTTGAAGGACTTCTGGTGGACTATGTCATTCACCACAAGGCCTGTGCCGTGGTTCGAGGTCTTCGAGCGGTGAGCGATTTCGAATTCGAATTCCAGCTCGCGTTGATGAACCGCAAGCTCAACGAGAACGTGGAGACCGTGTTCCTCATGCCCAAGGATTCCTACTCCTTCCTCAGTTCGCGCCTGGTCAAAGAAGTGGCTCGGCTGAAGGGCGATGTCTCTCCCTTCGTTTCAACGGAAGTCGTGGAGGCTCTCCGCAGCAAGCTGAACACCTCACACGACTGACCGAGGCCCCATCCGGTGGAATGCAATCGACTCGAAGATTTGTGTCGATGCAGCCCACCCGTTCCACTGCATCGGGCGACGCTGGACTCGCTTGAGGCCGGGACGCACACTCGGGCAATGATTTCTCCCAAGTTCCGTCTCATGGCCATGGCTGTGCTCGCGCTTCCGATGTGGGCCGGTGAGTCCAAGTCACTCTTCGATGGGAAGACACTGCAAGGCTGGGAAGGCGACCCGAAGATCTGGTCGGTCCAGGACGGAGCGATCACCGCCGGCAGCATCGACCAGCGGGCCAAGCGCAACGAGTTCCTCGCCAGCACCCGCAGCTACACCAACTTCGTCCTGCGCCTGCAGTTCAAGATCGAGGGGACCGAAGGTTTTGTGAATTCCGGCGTCCAGATTCGCAGCGAACGCATTCCCAACCACCACGAGATGGTCGGATACCAAGCCGACATCGGCGAAGGTTGGTACGGCGCGCTGTACGATGAATCCCGACGGAACACCATCCTCGCCAAACCCGATCCGGAGACCGTGAAGAAGGCCGTAAAACCGGGGCAATGGAACCACTATGAAATCCGAGCCAACGGCGACCGGGTGACGTTGAAAATCAATGGTGTCCAAACGGTCGACTACACCGAGAAAGACCCGAAGGTGGTGCCGCACGGCAAGCTGGCTGTTCAAATCCACGGCGATGGAAAAACCCGCGTCCAATTCAAGGACCTATCCATCGAAGAATTGCCCTGAGGTTGATCCGCGGATTCGCGCGGTTCAACATCCCAAAGGTTCGACCTTCAAAAAAACAAGCCGCAGGAAACCCTGCGGCTTGTTTTTTGAATCGAATCCTTGGAGCGAACTCCTTGGGCGAACCAGGATGTCGACGCGAATCAATCGATCCTGCGCCGATCAGTCTTCACCGGGTTCCAAAGGAGGACGCACTCCGTACTTCTTCTTGAGAGCCTCGACCTGAGCCAAGGGCTTCATGCCTCCGGTGCATGTCGGATCCGAAAGAGATGCAGCGGCTGCGCAAACCCCGGTCAGCAACGACTTCTGGAGATCCCAGCCTTCATGGAGTCCCAGGAGAACACCGGCGGCAAAGGCATCCCCTGCCCCAGCTGAACCAGCGATCGCCTTGGCCGGAACCTTGAGAGACGGCTGCCAGTGATCTTTGCCATCGCGGGTGCGAGCGAAACAGCCCTCCGGGAAGTGAATGACCACCAATTCCTTCACGCCGAACTGAAGGATGGCCCCGGCCGCATGGCGCAACGAAACCGTGTCCAAGACTCCTTCCTTGCGAATGCGGAAACCGGTCACCATACCGGCCTCGTATTCGTTGATGATCGCGTAGTCGCAGTGCTTGAGCGCCGGTGTGACCACGGTCTTGAATCGGTCGCCGGTCTCGCTGACCACGTCGATGCTGGTCTTCATGCCAGCAGCCTGGGCAGCCGCCAAGAGCTTAGCCGCGGCAGTCGTTCCGTCCTTGGCAACCACGTCCATCTTGTCGAGCAGCAAGAGGTAGCCCAGATGGAAAATGCGCGCCTTGATCTTGGAGAAATCCAACTCCTTCCCATCCCAGAGTGCATTGGCACCCCGGTAGTGGAAGAAGGTCCGCTTGCCGTTCGATTGAACGGTGAAGACATCGGTGTAGCTGGTGTCTGCGTCGGCTGTGGCCTTCAGGTACCGGGTATCGATCTTGTGCTTGGCACAGTCTTCCAGGATCGAAGCTCCCAAGGCGTCCTTGCCCACCAGACCGGTGCCGAGTAGGGGAAACTCAACCCCCAACTTGGCTAGATCCAGCAGCACGTTGTAAGGAGACCCTCCGGTGCCTTGGTGTTGGCTCTTGATGTTGGCCAACTGCTCGAGCCCGGGATAGGCGTCGACGATCTTGACCCGATCGATGATCCAGTTGCCGCCGGCAAGAATGCCGGAGCGTTTGGAAACGGAATTGCTCTTCATCGGAAATGGATACGGCGGTGCAGAAAAGACGTTTGAACTCACAAAGCCTACACGGAGCGAGTCGTGGTTGTCTCTAAGGATTTCCGGGAGCAGTGGAAAGCATCCTTCAAAACACCAGACCCAATGGCTCCCAACGCATCGCTCCCAGCCCTTATCAAGGCCATGCCATGGACTAGGACCCAAACCACCCTTCGTGCAGAAAACCCAACCTTGCGGGGATCACCTCTTGTGTCGGTCACCCCGACCTCGTTAACTTCTTTCAAGTCCCCCGCTGGCTTATGCAATTGCCCCTGTCATTCTGGATGGTTGCGCTCTGTCTTAGTGCATCCCTGATCTGCCCCGACTTGCACTCGGCCGAGCGTGGCTCAGACAAACCCATCCCGGCCACGCCTGCGCTGCCGTCCATCCGATCGCTGAGACTCGAACCGAAGCAACTCACGCTGTTGAACGGGCGCGATTCTCGGAAGGTTCTGGTTCTTGGAGAAACCGCCGACGGGTCCTGGATCGACCTCAGTTCTGTGGCCTTGTTCAAACCGGAATCCGCCGCCATTGAACTGGATGCCGATGGCTATATGACAGCCCGCCAGGTGGGCAAATCCGGAGTGACGATCTCCGCGGGTGGCAAGAGCGCACGGCTGGAAGTCGATGCCCGGTCCGTCGCTTCCGCCGAAGTGGGATTCGTTCGGGATATTGAACCCATTCTCAGCCGTGCGGGTTGCAACTCCGGCCCCTGCCACGGGTCGGCCAAAGGAAAGAACGGATTCAAGCTCGCCCTTCGAGGCTATGATCCGGAATACGACTACCAAGCGTTGGTCAACGACCTGAGTGGGCGCCGCTTCAACCGGGTGCATGTGGATGAATCCCTCATGCTCCAAAAGCCCTTGGGGGATATTCCCCACGAAGGGCGTCAGGCGTTGGTTCCCGGCTCACGTTATCACAAAACCTTGCGCCAGTGGATTTCCGAAGGAGCACGGTTCCAGGAGGTGGCGCCAAATCGACCGAATCGGATCCAGATCCTTCCCGATAAGGTGGAGTTGGATCTACCTGGCCGCCGCCAACAACTCCTGGTGATCGCCACCTACCCGGACGGTTCCACGCGCGATGTGACCCGCGAGGCGGTCTTGAGCAGCAACAACGAGGAGATCGCCCTCGTGCAGAGCAACTCCGTCATCCCGCTACGCCGGGGTGAGATGGCCGTGCTGGTACGCTACGAAGGTCTCTACGATGCACGGGAAGTCACGGTCATGGGAGACCGCACCGGATTCCGATTTGCCGCCATGCCGGAATACAATTTCATCGACCGGGCAGTGAATGCGAAGCTGGAGCGGCTCAAGATCAACCCCAGCGAATTGTGCAATGACGCGGAGTTCATCCGTCGGGTCTCGCTGGACATCACCGGCCAACCCCCGACGGCCGAGGCGGTGCGCGCCTTCCTGGGCGACCCGGCCGAATCCGGGAAAAAGCGCGAGGCGTTGGTGGACAGCCTCATCGGTTCAACCGCCTACTCCGAATTTTGGGCAAACAAGTTCGCGGATCTGCTTCAGTGCAACTCCGAGAATTTGGGCAAGAAGGGCGTCTGGGTTTTCCGAAGCTGGATCCGCGACCAATTCGCGACGAACCGTCCCTTCGATCAGTTTGCCCAAGAACTCATCCTCGCTAAAGGCAGCACCTTCGAAAACCCCGCCGGAAATTACCTCCGTGCCCTGCGCGACTCGGGCAAGATGACCGAGGACATCTCCCAGACCTTCCTCGGGGTGCGATTCAACTGCAACAAGTGCCACGATCATCCGTTCGAGCGGTGGACACAAAATCAGTACTACGAGTTCGGGGCCTTCTTTGCTCAGGTGGCCTTCAAGCGTGGAACCCTCGGCCGCGATCACCTCATTCGTACCGGTGAGTCTTATGCCTACGAACAGGTTTCCGAGGAAGTGGTCTACCACAACGACCAGGGCGGTGAGATCAAGCATCCCAAGAACGATGCCGTGGTGGCTCCCAAGGTTCCCTATGGCGAAAACCGCGCGATCGTTGCCGGTGAGGACCGCCGAGATGCCTTTGCCGCTTGGCTCACCTCCAAAGACAACCCGTACTTCGCAAAGTCCACTGTGAACCGCTTCTGGAGCTACTTCTTCGGACGCGGGATCATTGATCCGGTGGACGATATCCGAGCTGGCAATCCTGCCAGCAACCCGGCACTGCTGGAAGCCCTCACGGCTCGTTTTGTAGCCGATGGGCACGATGTCCGGAAACTCATCCGACACATGGTGATGTCTCGAACCTACCAACTGAGCATCGTTCCCAACCGCTGGAACGAAGACGACTTGGTCAACTTCTCTCATTCCCTGCCCCGCCGACTCAGTGCCGAGCAAATGCTCGATTCCATCGCGGTCGCCACCGGACGACCGCTGCAATTCTCCAACCTCCCCGACGGCATGCGTGCGGCGCAATTGCCCGACGGCATGGTGGCTGGAAACGACTTCCTCACGCTCTTCGGCCGACCCAAGCGGCAAAGTGCCTGCGAATGCGAACGCAGCAGCAGTGTGACACTCTCCCACGCCTTGAACCTCATCAACGGCAAAACCCTGGGCGAATGTGTGAACCGTTCCGACAACCGCTTCGCCCGCCTCGTCTCCGAACAAACCGACGATAGGAAGGTCATCGAAGAAATTTATCTCAGCTGTCTCTGCCGACTGCCGACCCAGAAGGAATTGTCCTCGATCCGGTTGGGTGACGGAGCCCAACGCCTCGAAGGGGCCCAAGATCTGGCCTGGGCGTTGATCAACAGCCCGGCCTTCCTCTTCAATCGCTAGACCGGAAACCTCGCCCCCAGACCTCAAAAAACTCCCAACCATGATCTCCATTCCTGGTCTTTCTGGTGCCACCTGCGACGGCTTCAATCGCCGCGAATTCATGCGACTCGGTGGTGCCGGACTGCTCGGCCTCAGCCTGGCCGACATTCTCCGTCTCCAGGCCGAACAACCCAAGGGAACCGGTCCCGCGGCCGGCCAGCCCAAGAACGGCTGGGGATCGGCCAAGCAGGTCCTCATGATCTACCTGCAGGGAGGCCCAAGCCACATCGACATCTGGGATCCGAAGCCGGACGCGCCGTCGAATGTGCGCGGTGACTTCAAACCCATCCGCACCAAGGTTCCGGGCATCCAACTCAGCGAGGTGATGCCCAAGCTGGCCCAGCAAATCGACCGGGCCACGCTCATCCGTTCGATGAGCTACACGCCGGCGGGCCTCTTCAACCACACGGCGGCAATTTACCAAATCATGACCGGCTACACGCCGGACCGTGTGTCCCCGTCGGGCCAGCTGGAACCGCCAGCCCCCAACGACTTCCCGCACATGGGAGCGCAGATCTCCCGCCTCAAACCGCTCGACATCCCGATGCTCCCCTTCGTGATGCTGCCGCGGCCGCTTCAGGAATCGAACGTCATTGGCAAAGGTGGCACGGCGGGTTTTCTGGGAGCCGCCTACGACCCCTATTATTTTTATCAGGACCCGGCCAAGGGCATCAATCTCGACGACCTCACGCTGCGCAAAGAAGTCAGCAAGGAACGTCTGGATCGCCGATCCACCTTGCTCAAGGCCGTCAATGACGCGATGCCGGAGATGGAAAAGGCCGTCGAGAAATACGCTCTCGACCGCTATTACCAAAAGGCGTTCGACCTCGTCAGCAGCGGCCGCGCCCGGGACGCCTTCGACTTGTCCAAGGAGAAGGATGGTCTGCGGGATAAATACGGCCGCCACACCTTCGGCCAGGGCCTCTTGCTGGCCCGTCGCCTTCTGGAATCCGGGACCCGCTTCGTGCAAATGAACTGGCCCGCCGTGGCCAACGGGGACCCGACCGTCGATGCTTGGGACACGCATGCGGCCAACTTCGGTCCGCTGCGCAATTTGCACTGCCCCAAGCTGGATTCCGGGCTCAGCGCCCTTCTGGAGGATCTCGACGAGCGAGGTCTCCTGAAGGAGACCCTCGTGGTGGCCCTCGGCGAGTTCGGCCGCAGCCCCCGCCTCGGCGTGAGCACCAGCGGCAATACCAACTCGCCCGACGGGCGCGACCACTGGCCTTATTGCTACACGGCCTTGATCGCAGGTGCGGGTATTCGGCGCGGAGCCCTGTATGGCAAATCGGATGCGACCGGATCCTCGCCCGTCGAAACCCCGGTGCACCCGACCCAAATCGTGGCCACGGTGTATCACGCGCTGGGAATCGACCCACACACCATCGTCATGAACCACCTGAACCAGCCGCGCGAACTGGTCCAAGCCGAACCGGTCACCGACCTCTTCGGCTGAGCCATTCAACACCCCAGAAGCCCGATCCCACGTCGATCCGGAACGACCCATCGGAAGACTCCTGTTTTTCATGAGACCCACTCTCGCCCTGGTGGTTGCATGGCTGTCGCTCTCAGGCATCCTGACGGCACAACCCGCTCCCAAACTGGATTCCGCTTCAGTCAACTGGCTCCAGCGGGGATCGACCCAGCAAGTCACTCTCAGAGGAGAAGCGCTGAGCGGAATCACCACAGTACTCATCAACAGCTCCGGGATGTACAGCTCAGGGATGTCTGCGACCCCAGCGGCTCCCTCGACTCCGGCCGTCACCCTCGAAGGATCCGGAAGCGGCCTGTCCAGCGCACCGGTGAATTCCGGTCAAACCCTCACGCTCCGGTGTGTGGTTTCCGCCGACGCGGCATTGGGCCCCCGGGAACTCCGCGTCGCCGGTGCTGACGGGGTGTCAAACCCGCTCACCCTCCAAGTGAGCGACCTCCTCGAGATCGCCGACCCCAAAACCAACACGACCCGCGCGAGTGCCTACTGGATGTCCTTGCCGGCCGCCGTCTCCGGAGTGATCAACACCAACACCGAATCGGACTTCTTCCGATTCAAGGCTCAGGCGGGAAAGACAGTGCTGTTCGATGTGCAGGCCAACCGCAACGGATCACCGCTGGATGCCAACCTCATTCTGCGCAACCTGGACGGCAAGGAACTGCAGCGCAGCGAAGATGTTCATGGGCTCGACCCCTTCATCGAGTTCACGCCCTCCGTCGATGGGGATTACCTCCTCGAACTCCATGACTTGCGTTTCCAGGGCGGTGGCGACTACCGCTACCGTCTGGTCGCCGGGCGAGTGCCGTACCTCGAATCCCTCTTCCCCTACGGCGGCAAACGAGGCAGTTCGGTGGAGCTGCAATGGATCGGCAAAAATTTGGAAGGTGTCGAAACCCTCCCGGTTCAAATCACCTCCGACGCATCGCTCGGACGTCAGGAGGTCCGCGCTCGGACGCCTCTGGGATTCTCCAATCCGGTGGGCTTCGAAGTGGGCGACTTGGACGAATCCTCCGAAACCGAACCCAACAACACTCCGGACCAGGCCCAGAACCTGACACTGCCTCGGGTCGTCAACGGACGCATCGGTGCCGAGAAGGATGTGGATACCTTCCGCTTCAAGGCCCCGGCCGATCAGAAGTGGGTCATTGAAGTCCGGGCCCGTTCCCTGGGATCCCGGCTCGACGCACTCCTCACCCTTTCCGATACCAACGGAACCGTCTTGCAGCGCAATGATGATGCTTCTGGCCCGGATGCCCGCATCGAGTTCGATGCCAAGAAAGACACCGAATACCGCGTCACCCTGCGAGACCTCACCCACCGTGGTGGCGATCGCTTCGGCTACCGCATGAGTTTCCAGGCCCCCGATTTGAAGCCGGATTTCGGTGTTCGCACCACCGGAGGCCGGTTCCGCGTCGCCCGCGGCGGTTCAGTGGCCGTCCGGTGTGAGGTGGATCGACGCAACGGATTCGACGGAATGGTCCGCATCGAATCTGAGGGGCTTCCGCCCGGCGTCTGGGCTCCCCCCTTGGTCCTGGGCCCGGGCACCTCCATGGGTTGGTGGGTGATCTCGGCCAATGCGGACGCACCTTTGGGTTACACGGCCCTCAGGGCCAATGGGGTTGGCGACCACAACGGAAAGCCGCTCACCCGTTCCGTCCCATTCTCCGAGATGGCTTGGATCACCGTTCTCCCGGCGGTGCCGTTTGAACTGAGCGTTGCGCCGGCCAGCGTGATGGCCGAACAAAATACCAGCACCACCTTGGAAGTCCGGGTCAACCGCCGAGACAACTTCGACGGGGAGATCCGAATTCTGGCCGAAGACTTGCCGGGCGTTTCCATCCCCGCAGTCACGCTTCCCGCCGGTCAATCCCGCACCCGACTCTCCCTGCAAGTTTCCCAAAACGGCGAGGCGGGAGTCCGGCCGGTCATGGTCCGGGCCGAGGCTTCGGTGAATGGACACACCGTCTCCACCCACGCCACGGCGCCCGTACCGCTGACCGTGCAACCCATCCCGATGTTCCTGACGGCCATGCTGCCGGGATCGCCCTTCTTCCGCACCGACCCGGTCCGCTTGTCGGCCGTGGCTCTGCCAGATGGCACCCAATCCGAGGCGAATCAAACCCAGTTCGTCGTCAAGGTCGACCGACGCGGATTGAATGGCGAAATCGAGTTACGTCTGGAGGATCTGCCCAAAGGGGTACAGGCCAAGGTGTTGCCCATTCTCACCAACAAGACCGAAGCCACCATTCAATTGAAGGTTTCCCAGCAGGCGGAAACGGGCAAAGAACATCAGTTCCGGGTTGTGGCCAGCGCCACCCACCAAGACCGCGTTTGGCGCCAGAAAACCCAACCCATCCATCTCACTCTCGCCGCGCCCGAATCCGAACCCTCCGTTGCGACCAACAAACCGGCCGCCAAGCCTGCCGCCGAAAAGCCCAAGCCATGAAATCCTCTCCACTTTCCGTGCTCAACCGCGCCTCCATCACCCGTTCTCTGGCTTTGGGCTTGGTGGCCTCCAGCCATCTGATCGCGGCCGAAACACCCGTTTCCTGGTGGCGCGATGTGACCCCCATCTTCAAGCGTTCCTGCAACGGTTGCCACAATCCCAACAAGCTCAAGGGCGAGGTCGACACCTCCACCTTTGCCGGCCTCATGAAGCCTGGCAAACACGGGCCCAATTTGGCGGCGGGGGATCCGGCCAAATCGCTGCTCATCACCTCCATCTCCGGCAAGGAACCGGACATGCCCAAGGAGGGTGAGGCGCTGTCGGCGAAAGAGGTGGCGCTGATCACCCGGTGGATTCAGGAAGGATCCAAGGATGATACCCCGGCTGACGCCTATTCCACCCGCCTCAAGGAGCCGCCCACCTACGCACTGCCGCCAGTCATCAGCGCCCTGGATGTCTCCCCGGATGGTTCTCGATTGGCAGTGGCTGGTTACCATGAGGTTCTGCTCATCGATACAGTGTCCTTGGAGTTGACCTCTCGCCTTCTGGGAGAATCCCCACGCATCGAATCCGTGGCGTTCTCCCCGGATGGAAAATCGCTGGGTGTGAGCGGCGGCGCTCCGGCGCGATTCGGCGAGGTCCAGGTCTGGAATGTCTCCGATGCCAAGGAAACCCAGGCGCTTCGCCTAACCACGGATTCCCTCTTCGGTCTCTCCTGGTCGCCTGATGGCACCCGTATCGCCACCGGCGGAGCGGACAAGAGTGTTCGGGTCACCCGCATCTCGGACGGCAAGGAATTGGTGAAGTTCGACAACCACGGCGACTGGGTGTTCCGAACCACTTGGGTCGCCGATGGCACCCGCCTCTTGAGCGCCAGTCGGGACCGGGCGATGAAACTCATCGACGCCACCAATGGTCAGTTCATCGACGACGTGAACAAGTTGCTCGAACCCATCCACTGCATGGTGCGGCACCCTCGCGAAGATTGGGCCGCCTACGGGGGGGCCGAGGGCGGCCTCCGTGTTTATAAGGCCAAGGAAAACCAAGACCGGACTTCCGGAAACAACGACGTGAATCTGGTGCGCGAGTTTGAACGCCAACCCGGGCCGGTGCAATCGGTGGCCTTCAGCGCTGACGGATCTCTTCTGGCCGCCGGCAACACCGGCAGCGAAGTCCGGGTTTATGAAACGGCATCCGGAAAGAAAAAGACGACCCTGTCCGGCCATGCGGGTTCGGTGTTCGCCCTGAAATTCTCACCCGATGGCAAGCGCCTCTACACCGCCGGTTTCGAAGGCATCATCCGCGTCTTCGATCCCGCCTCCGGAAGCCTTCAGGCCATTTTCTATCCCGTGCCCGTGACTCCAGTCCGTCAGACGGCCCAGAACTGAGCAGGAGCAGAGGCGGATCCGACGCCGCATAAACCTCAAAGACTCACACGCCCACCGAGTCGATCTGCTCGTAGGCGTGGTTGAGCCACATTTTCACCCGCTGGCGCTCCAAAATACCGAGGCCATTGGGATCGTTTTCGGAGCGGTTGCGTGCCGACCAGAAGTTGGTGTTCCCGGCGTCGATCTTGTTGATGACGGTTTCGTGCAACCGCTTGAGCGGAATGATCTTCGCCCCCAGAGCCAGGGCCGGCTCACGGAGCCCGGAGTGTTCCAGCAATTCGAAGTTCTCGCCGCGCAGTTGGTTGAGCACCAAGACGTGTCGCAACCGAGGCCCGAAGCTGTCCAGACGCTTGCGCAACAAGTCCACCGAGTCTTTGCCGGAATCCATGACGTGCCAGTAGGTCATCGTGTAGCCTCCTTCGCTGGCCATCTCCAGAACTCCCGACTCGTCCATCCAGCGCACCAAAGCGTCGTGGGTCTGGGCAGCGAGATCCACCAGGATGCGCTTCTCTGGGTTCTCGATGGCGGCTTCGATGATCAAGTCGAGACTCTCGTAACGATCCACCACAACGGGGGAGGCAAATGGCGTGTAGAAGCGCAGGAGAGATCCGTGGGAGCGATCGGTATCGAATCCAATGAACGGGAGATTTCGGTCGATGAAGTACTGGGCGAGAACCCGTGCGACCACGGACTTGCCGACCCCGCCCTTTTCGCCGCCGATGAGATGAATGTTGGCCATGATGTGATTTGGGGAGGCGCGTTGGATGATGGCGCAATAGACCTATCCAGGAATACTGGGCTGTTTGGTTCCGTCACACTCCGCAGGCCGGTGATTGCATCGTCCCGAAGAGGCTCTGGCGACGGAATTCCGGAAAAGCCCAATGAAAGTCACTCATGACACCCAGAAATCGGAATGCAGTTCGGTCTGAAAAACTCTGGCCCGACCTCTGGGTCAGAGTTCAGCGCCTGAGCAGAGTGCAGCGTGACACCGAGCGCTGGAGAGCGCAGACTGCGCAATCCAGCGGGGAAACTTCCATCCCGCGGATGCAGCCAAACTCCTAATCCATCAATCACATGGGCGACCGCTCCCCGAAGGACAACCAGAAGAAGACCGGCCAGAAACAGGCGAAGGCCAGCTCCGCTGACCAGAAGAAAAAAGCCCAAGTTGCCGCCAAGGCGGCGAATACCGGCAAGAAAAAGTAAGGATTTGTCCGTTGGGCCCCGTCCGCGCGCTCGGCGGCGGACGGGCCTCCTACCACGACACCGACCGTTGCAGACGCCCCTTCCCAACCATTACGCGACGCTGGGCCTCCACCGCCGCTGCACCGACGAGCAGATCCGGATTGCCTACCGGCTGCTGGCCAAACAACACCACCCGGACCTTAACGGCGGTTCGGTGGATTCCATTGAACAAACCCAAGCTCTCAACGCAGCTCATGAGGTCCTCGGTGATCCCAATCGACGAGCCGCCTACGATCGGCAATGCGCCTCCGCAGAGAGTTCGGCCCGCCCGGTAAGGCCTTCCCGCATCCAGAAAAACCTGGCCCAAGACGTCCACCTGCGGCTCGACGACTTTCTCCGCGGCACCCGATTGGATGTCCGAGTACAAGATCCTGCCAATCCGGATGGGGCTGAGACTTACTCCCTCGAAATCCCGCCCAAGACGGCGCCCGGCGACCGTTTTCGCATTGCCCGCGAAGGTTATTTCCACGGCGGCCTCGTGACGGTCCGGGTCAAAGCCCGTCCGGATCCACGGTTCAAGGTGCGAGGCTCTGACCTCCGATGCGACCTGCGGATCAGTTCGGATCGGGCAGCCAAGGGCGGATCCGAAAACGTCCGCGGCCTCAACAGTTCCCTGAGAGTCACCATTCCGCCCGGAATTGGGCGGGGCGAGGAAGTCCGGATTCCCGGCGAAGGCTTGCCCAAAACGCGCGGAGGTCGAGGCGACCTACTGGTTCGGGTCGACTATCGCCCGGAGGTTCGAATCACTCGAAGTTCCGGCACTCGCTGAGAGCCTGTCTGAAAACTCAGAGGGGCCCTGTTTTCTTAGAAACGGCTCGATGGCGAGGCGCGAGGAGGGAGCATACCCGGATGGGTCTGTGACCGACGAGCAACGAAGACAGCGGGCTGTTTCTAAGAAAACCCTTCGGGCGGCGGGTCTTTTGCCGGTGGCCC
>Ga0255127_1000130_pt1 | contig 40717 bp, 31 predicted proteins | sample Law_Miss_RepB_8d_FD_188555 | JGI IMG/M metagenome (GOLD analysis project Ga0255127, IMG submission 188555) | Freshwater microbial communities from St. Lawrence River, New York, United States - Law_Miss_RepB_8d | ecosystem: Environmental > Aquatic > Freshwater > River | place: USA: New York...
GGGGCGCCCCGCGCCTGCTGGATTTGCTGCGCCGCCTCGTCACCGAGCTGCGCATTGACGTGCACCTGCCCGAGGTGGAGCTGGAACTGGAACTGCAGCGCCTGCACGGCCGGCTGCCTGGCCTGAACCCGGCGCCCCAGCCCCTTGCCGACTTGCACCTGCCGCGCGCGGGCCTGCGCGTGACGCTGCGCGAGGCCGACGGGGAACAGTTCGTCTACGTGACCGACACCGTGCGCGACCGCCTGGCCGCCTACATCACCTTCAACCGCCTGGTGGAGATTCACCGCCGCGCCGACCGCCACCTGCGCGCGCCGCACACCAAGGTGTCGGTGCCGTACCGGCGCCAGCGCATCGCCAGCACGGTGTACCGCTGGTGGCTCGACGGCGGGCGCAGCGCCATCACCGGGGCGCGCCAGTCGCCGGCCGCGCGCGCGCTGTGGCTCTCGCTCGCGCGCGACTACCCGCTGAGCTACGTGCGCATCGAGAACAAGCGCTTGTATCCGCTGGGCGATCGCATCAGCGAGGCCGACATGGACAGCCTGCACGTGCGCGCGGTGCTGCTGGGGCGCGGGCGCTCGCTGTCGGATTTCGTGGAAGCCGCCTGAGCGCCTGAGCGCCCACCCTCATTCGTGCAGGTAGTCGCGCACCGGCAGGTCGGTCTCGATCAGGTGGTTCACCATCCACGCGCCCAGAAACACCGCCAGGGCCGGCCGGTCCAGCTGACCACCGCGCGCCTCGGCCACCCAAGCCTGCAAGGCCGCCGCGCCTTGTGCCGCCAGGCGCTGGTGCTGCGCCAGCGTGGGGCATTGGTTGCGCGCCAGCAGCTCGGCCTCCAGCCGGGTGTGGCTGGCGTTCAGGCTGGCGATTTCTTCCAGCAGGTGGGCCAGGTCGTGGTCGGGCACGCGGCTACGCCCCAGCCAGGCCAGCAGCTCGTCGCTCATGACCATGAGCTCGATGTGTTGCTCGTCCACGCGCGCGTTGCGCACGCTGAAGCTGGGGCACCACAAAGACAGATTTCCCATCGTTGACCTCCCGACAAGGGGCCCGTATGGTGCCGCGGCAGCCAGGGCGGCCCATTGAGCGCGCTCAACGATCAGGCGCTGAGCGACAGCGCCTCGCCCCGGCGGTCAAACACCAGCAGGCCGTCCAGCGCGCCGGCCTGCACGCGGCCCACCAGTTGTTCCAGGGCCTGGTCCACCGCTTGTTCAGACGGCGGCTGGCCCCGCTGCCCACCCAGGGCGGCGCTCACCACCAGCGACCACTGCGTGTCCATGCCATCGGCCTCGTCGCACAGGGCGGCGAACGAGGTGCCGTCTTCGGGTGCCTTGGCCACGCACAGGCGCGGCGCCAGCGCGCCGCCCTCGCCGGCCTCGAAACGGGCGCGCTCGTCTGCGCTGGCGTCGTCGGGCAGTTCCACCTGGGCAAACACGAACAGCAGGCGCTGCGGCTGGGGCTGCTGGCGCGCGGCGCTCAGCAGGTCGTCGTAGTGAAGGATGTTCATGGTGGGTGGGGCCTCAACAAAGGGGTTCAGAGCGGGAGCACCTGGCCGTCGTGTTCCACGTAGGGCGAGGCGGGGCGGTAGGGGCCGGTGCCGCTGTGCTCGGCCTGCGAGGCGGGCACAAAGCCACCGGCCTGCACGTCGAACACGTGCACCTCGCCGTCTTCGATCACGTAGTGCCAGCCGTGCAGGGTGAGGCGCCCGGCCTCCACCTCGCGGCGCACCATGGGGTAGTCCATCAGGCGTTCGAGCTGCAACACCACGGCGCGCTGCTCGGTGCGGCGCAAGGCCTCGGGGCCGGGCACCACGGGCAGCAAGGCTTCATTGGCGAGCTGCAGCCACTGGCGCAGGGCGCGGGCCTCGTCGGGCACGCCTTCGTAGGCCGCGCGCACCGCGCCGCAGTGGCTGTGGCCACACACCACGATGCGCTCCACGTGCAACTGCAGCACCGCAAATTCCACCGCGGCCATGGTGCCGTGCCAGCCGTGGCTGCCGTCGTAGGGCGGCACCAGCGCGCCCACATTGCGCACGATGAACAACTCGCCCGGCCCGGCGCCCGTCAGCAGGTAGGGCACCAGGCGCGAATCTGAGCAGCCGATGAACAGGGTCTTGGGGTGCTGGCCCTGGGCCACCAGGTCTTGAAAGCGCTGCTGGTGGTGGGTGAAGTAGTCCGAGCGAAAACGCCGCAGCCGCGAGAGCAGTTCGTCGTCGGCGTTGGGCGGCGGGCTCATTGCACCAGCGGCGACGACGCGCCCTCCAGGTCCACGCCGCGCAGATCGGCTTGGCCGGCCAGCACCGCCAGGTACTGGCGCAGCGCGGTGGCCTGGGCCTGCTGGCGCATTTGCAGGCCAATGCGCTCGCGCACCTCGTCAAATTCCAGCGTGCGCCCGGCGCGCCGCCCCAGCACCTGCACGATGTGCAGGCCAAAGCGGGTGTGCACCAGGCGCGGGTGCACGCCCATGCCCCAGGCGGCGTCGCGCTGGAAGAAGAGTTCGTTGGCCAGTTCGGGCGCGCAGTCGTCGGGGCCAATCCAGCCCAGATCGCCGCCCTCGGCACCGCTGGGGCAGTTGGACCACTGGCGCGCCAGTTCGGCAAAGCGCGCCTCGGGCGTGCCCTGGCGGCACAGCTCCAGCAGCACGCCCTCGGCCTTTTGCGCCAGGGCGTGCACGTTCACGCCCGGCGTCACCGCGAACAGGATGTGCCGCACGTGCAGGGCCTGCCCCACCACGAAGTGGCGGTGGTGGGCCGCGTAGTAGCGGCGCATGGCGCCTTCGTCGGGCTCGGGCACGGTCACGGCCTCGTCCAGCAGGGCCTCGATGGCGCGCTGCTCGGCCTCGCCCATGGCCGGGGCCACGGGCGGGCGCATGGCGCTCAGGCGGCCCAGGCGCACGGCCTCCTGGCGCAGCAGCTCGGCCACGGCGCGCTGGCGCAGTTCGTCGGGGCCGACCTGCTGGCCCGGCGCCAGCAAGGGGATGCCGTTGACGCTAGGGCGCTCGGCCTCGACGGCGGTGGCCTCGGTGGCGCAGCCGCAGGCACTGGTGCTGCCACTGTTGCCGCCGCAGCAGCCCGAGGGGCTGGTTTCCCAGGTGGTGGCGTTCATGTCAGTGCCCCTTCTGGCGCGGTGCGGCACCCATGGCGGTGGGCAGGCCCACGCGGCGGCTGCGCACCACCTGGTAGGGCCGCAGCACATAGGCCAGGGTGCCAAAGCCGCTCCACACGTGCACCAGGCGGCTGAAGGGGAAGAGCAGGAAGATGGTCATGCCCAGCACCAGGTGCACCTTGTAGGGCCAGGCCAGCGCGACCAGGCCGCTGGCATCGGGCCGGAAGGTCACGATGCGCTGCGCCCAGTCAGACAAGGCCAGCATCACCGTGCCATCGCTGTGGCCCAGCGAGAAGGGCAGCGTGATGAGGCCCAGCACCAGTTGCACCCACAGAATCACCAGGATGAACAGGTCGGTGCGGTGGCTGGTGAGGCGAATGCGCGGGTCAAAGATGCGCCGGTGCAGCAGCAGCGACAGGCCCACAAAACACACCGCCCCGGCCACGCCACCGGCCACCACCGCCACCAGTTGCTTCTGCGCCGGGGTGATGAAGGGCTCGTACACCCAGTGCGGCGTGAGCAGGCCCACGCTGTGGCCGAAGAACAGGAACAGGATGCCCGCGTGAAACAGGTTGCTGCCCCAGCGCAACTGGCCAGCGCGCAGCAGCTGCGAGGAGTCGCTCTTCCACGTGTACTGGTCGCGGTCGAAGCGGGCCAGGCTGCCCATCAGGAACACCGACAGGCAGACATAGGGATAGACGTTGAAGAAGAAGTTGTGCAGCGTGTTCATGCCTGCGCTCCTTGGCGTTGGGTGGGGCCGTTGCGCACGACCCGGATGGGTTGGGGCTGGCCGGGGCGGGCCTGACCTTCGGTGGAACAGCCGCCAAACACGGGGGGCTCGTCCCAGCTCTCGTCCAGCGGCGCGTCGTCTGGCACGGGCACCGCTTCGGCTTTTTCGCCGGCCAGCTCCAGCACGGCGGCCAGCACGCTGGCGTAGGGGCTCTGCCGCTTGAGCAGGGCGCTGAAGATGGCGCGCAGGATGTGCGCCGTCTCGCCCAGCAGCTCGCGCGCCTGGCGCGGTGGCTGGGTGGAGGCGTATTCCAGCAGCACGCTCAGGTGGTCGGGCAACTCGCCTTCTTCCAGGTAGAGCCCGGCCTTCTCGTAGGTTTGCAGCAGGTCGATCATGGCCGGGCCACGGTCGCGCGAATCGCCGTGCACGTGCTCGAACAGGTGCAGCGAGGTGGCGCGGCCCCGGTCGAACAGCTCGACAAATTCGGCCTCGGTGACCAGCGGGTCGCGCTGGTGCAGGCGCAGCAGCAACTGCGCCAACTCACCCACGCGGGTGGAGGGCAGCGCCGCCTCCAGCGTGAGCGCCTCGATCATCTCGGGCACGTGCTGGCGAAACTCGGCGTCGGGGTAGCGCAGCAGGTGCGAGAGCACGCGCAGCGTTTTGGTGGTCTGGCCCGGAGGGCTGAAAAAGGTTTTCATGACAGGGCTCCGGCTCAGAACGTGGCCTTGATGGGGATGGTGCGCTTCTTCTCGCTGCCAAACAGACTCGTCTCGGTGCTGCCCTCCGAGCAGCCGTTGCCGAAGCTGAAGCCGCAGCCGCCCTTCACGTTGAAGGCGTTCTCGGCGTACTCGCGGTGGCTGGTGGGAATGACGAAGCGGTCTTCGTAGTTGGCAATGGCCATCACGCGGTACATGGCCTCCACCTCGGCCACGCTGAGCTGGGCCTGCTCCAGCACGCGGTGGTTGACCACGCCGTCCACGTGCTTGCCGCGCTGGTAGGCGCGCATGGCCAGCATGCGCTCCAGCGCGCGCACCACGGGCAGGGTGTCGCCCGCGGTGAGCAGGTTGGCCAGGTACTTCACCGGAATGCGCAGTTGCGACACATCGGGAATCTCGCCGTTGATGCCCACCGTGCCCGCGTTGGCGGCGGCGGTGATGGGCGAGAGCGGCGGCACGTACCAGACCATGGGCAGGGTGCGGTACTCGGGGTGCAGGGGCAGGGCCACCTTCCAGTCAACGGCCATCTTGTAGACCGGGCTGTGGCGCGCGGCCTCCAGCCAGTTGTCGGGAATGCCGTCGGCGCGGGCCTGCTCGATCACGGCCGGGTCGTTCGGGTCGAGGAAGATGTCGAGCTGGGCCTGGTACAGGTCCACCTCTTGTTCCACGCTGGCCGCCTCGGCGATGCGGTCGGCGTCATAGAGCAGCACGCCCAGGTAGCGGATGCGGCCCACGCAGGTCTCGGAGCACACGGTGGGCTGGCCGGCCTCGATGCGCGGGTAGCAGAACACGCACTTCTCGGCCTTGCCGCTTTTCCAGTTGTAGTAAATCTTTTTGTAGGGGCAGCCGCTCACGCACATGCGCCAGCCACGGCACTTGTCCTGGTCGATCAGCACGATGCCGTCTTCCTCGCGCTTGTAGATGCTGCCCGAGGGGCACGAGGCCACGCAGGCCGGGTTCAGGCAGTGCTCGCACAGGCGCGGCAGGTACATCATGAAGGTGTTCTCGAACTCCCCCACCATGGCCTTCTGCGCTTCGAGGAAGCCGTCGAAGTTGGCGTCCTGGCTGCGCTTGCTGAACTCGCCACCCAAAATCTCTTCCCAGTTGGGGCCCCACTCGATCTTCTCCATGCGCTGGCCGGTGATGAGCGAGCGCGGCCGCGCGGTGGGCGCGTGCTGCATCTCGGGGGCCGACTGCAGGTGGTCGTAGTCGAAGGTGAAGGGCTCGTAGTAGTCGTCGATCTGCGGCAGGTTGGGGTTGGCGAAGATCTTCATCAGCAGCGACCACTTGCCGCCCTGCAGCGGCTCGATGGAGCCGTCGCCCTTGCGCCGCCAGCCACCCTTCCACTTGCTCTGGTTTTCCCATTCCTTGGGGTAGCCAATGCCGGGCTTGCTCTCGACGTTGTTGAACCAGGCGTATTCCACGCCCGGGCGGCTGGTCCACACGTTCTTGCAGGTCACGCTGCAGGTGTGGCAGCCGATGCACTTGTCCAGGTTGAGGACCATGCCAATTTGTGCGCGCACTTTCATTGCTTCACTCCTTGTTGGTGTTCACGCGCTCAGGGGTTCTCGCCCTGGGACTGATAAGCCTTCACGAGATGGTCATCCCGTGGCGTGTCGAGCCAGTCCACCTTCTTCATCTTGCGCACCACCACGAACTCGTCGCGGTTGGTGCCGATGGTTCCGTAGTAGTTGAAGCCATAGCTCAGTTGCGCGTAGCCACCGATCATGTGGGTGGGCTTGAGCACGATGCGCGTGACCGAGTTGTGGATGCCGCCGCGCACCCCGGTGATCTCGCTGCCGGGGGTGTTGATGATCTTTTCCTGCGAGTGGTACATCATCACCATGCCGTTCTTCACGCGCTGGCTCACCACCGCGCGCGCGGCCACCGCGCCGTTCACGTTGAACAGTTCCACCCAGTCGTTGTCTTGAATGCCGGCGCGTTTCGCGTCGTCTTCGCTGAGCCAGATCACCGTGCCGCCCCGGTTGAGGGTGAGCATCAGCAGGTTGTCGCTGTAGGTGCTGTGGATGCCCCACTTCTGGTGCGGGGTGATGAAGTTCAGCACGATCTCCGGGTTGCCGTTGGACTTGAGGCCCTGCACCGCGTCGGTGGCTTTCAGGTCCACCGGCGGGCGGTAGCTGCCGAAGCCTTCGCCGAAGGCAATCATCCAGGGGTGGTCCTGGTAGAACTGCTGGCGCCCGGTGAGGGTGCGCCATGGGATCAGCTCGTGCACGTTGGTGTAGCCGGCGTTGTAGCTCACCGTCTCGCTCTCGATGCCGCTCCAAGTGGGCGAGCTGATGATCTTGCGCGGCTGCGCCTGAATGTCGCGGTAACGAATCTTCTCGTCTTCGCGGTACAGCGCCAGGTGCTTGTGGTCGCGCCCGGTGGCCTTGCCCAGCGCCTCCCAGGCCTTCACCGCCACGTGGCCGTTGGTCTCGGGCGCGAGCTGCAAGATCACCTCGCAGGCGTCAATGTCGGTGACGATCTTGGGCATGCCCTGGGTGGCGCCCTCTTCTGCCGTGGTGCCGTTGAGCTGGCCGAGCTGCGTCACCTCCAGCTCGGTCTTCCAGCCAATGCCCTTACCGCCGTTGCCCAGTTTGTTCATCAAGGGGCCCAGGGCGGTGAAGCGCTTGTACACATTGGGGTAGTCGCGCTCCACCACGGTGATCTGCGGCGCGGTCTTGCCCGGGATCAGCTCGCACTCGCCCTTCTTCCATTCCTTCACGCCAAAGGGCTGGGCCAGCTCGGCCGGGGTGTCGTGCATCAGCGGCGTGAGCACCACCTCTTTCTCCACGCCCAGGTGGCCCACGCAGACCTCGCTGAAGGCCTTGGCGAAGCCTTTGTAGATTTCCCAGTCGCTGCGGGCCTGCCACACCGGGTCCACCGCCGCGCTGAGCGGGTGGATGAAGGGGTGCATGTCGCTGGTGTTGAGGTCGTTCTTCTCGTACCAGCTGGCCGTGGGCAGCACGATGTCGCTGTACAGGCAGGTGGTGCTCATGCGGAAGTCCAGCGTCACCAGCAGATCGAGCTTGCCCTCGGGCGCCTGCTCGTGCCACTTCACCTCGGCGGGCTTGGCGTCGTCGGCGCCCAGGCCGTCGCCCTGCACGCCGCTCTCGGTGCCCAGCAGGTGCTTGCAGAAATACTCGTGCCCTTTGCCGCTGGAGCCCAGCAGGTTGGAGCGCCACACGAACAGGTTGCGCGGCCAGTTCTGCGGCGCGTCGGGGTCTTCGCAGCTCATCTGCAGGCTGCCGTCTTTCAGCGCCTTGACCACGTAGTCCTTCGGGTCCATGCCGGCCGAGGTGGCGTGCTTCACCACCTCGATCGGGTTGGTCTTGAGCTGCGGGGCGCTGGGCAGCCAGCCCATGCGCTCGGCGCGCACGTTGAAGTCGATCATGCTGCCGCCGAACGCGGCCTTGTCGGCCAGCGGGCTCACGATCTCGTCCATGCCCAGCTTTTCGTAGCGCCACTGGTCGGTGTGGGCGTAGAAGAAGCTGGTGCTGTTCTGCTGGCGCGGCGGACGAATCCAGTCCAGCGCGAAGGCCAGCGCCGTCCAGCCGGTTTGCGGGCGCAGCTTTTCCTGGCCCACGTAGTGCGCCCAGCCGCCACCGCTTTGGCCGATGCAGCCGCACATCATCAGCAGGTTGATGACGCCGCGGTAGTTCATGTCGGCGTGGTACCAGTGGTTCATGGCCGCGCCGATGATCACCATCGACTTGCCGCGCGTCTTGTCGGCGTTGTCGGCGAACTGCCGCGCCACGGTGATCACCTGCTGGCGCGGCACGCCGGTGATGCGCTCTTGCCAGGCGGGGGTGTAGGGGGCGTCGTCGTCGTAGCTGGCGGCTCCTGAGCCGAGACCACGGTCAATGCCGTACTGCGCCACCTGCAAATCGAACACGGTGGCCACCAGCGCGTAGCGCTCTTCGCCGGCCTTGCCCAGGCGCAGGCGCACGGCCGGCACGCGGGCGTGGTTCACGTCGCCCGTGCCGGTGTTGCCGGTGAAGTGCGGGTTGGCCTGGCCACCGAAGTAGGGGAAGCCCACGTCCACCACCTCGTGGTTCTGCGCGCCGTCTTCCATCACCGAGAGCTTGAGCTTGGCCTCGGCGCCGCCGCGCGCTTCCTTCGATTCGAGGTTCCACTTGCCCGCGTCTTCGCGGCCCTCGGGGCCCCAGCGGAAGCCGATGGAGCCGTTGGGCAGCACCGCCTTGCCGGTGGTGTCAAAGGCCACGGTCTTCCACTCGGGGTTGTTGTCCTGGCCGAGCTGGCCGTTGAAGTCGCTGGCGCGCAGGTAGCGGTCGGGCACTTGCACCACGCGGCCGTCGGGCAGGGTCTGCTCTTTGAGCATGACCAGCATGGGCAGGTCGGTGTAGCGGCGGGCGTAGTCGTCAAAGTAGGCGCTGCGCTGGCCGCTTTCGGGGAAGTAAAACTCTTTGAGGACCACATGCCCCATGGCCATGGCCACGGCGGCGTCGGTGCCTTGCTTGGGGTGCAGCCACAGGTCAGACAGCTTGGCCACTTCCGAGTAATCGGGGGTGATGGCCACGGTCTTGGTGCCCTTGTAGCGAACCTCGGTGAAGAAGTGCGCGTCGGGCGTGCGCGTCTGCGGGATGTTGGAGCCCCAGGCGATGATGAACGAGCTGTTGTACCAGTCGGCCGATTCGGGCACGTCGGTCTGCTCGCCCCAGATCTGCGGGCTGGCCGGGGGCAGGTCGCAGTACCAGTCGTAGAAGCTCATGCACACGCCGCCGATGAGCGAGAGGTAGCGGCTGCCAGCGGCGTAGCTCACCATGCTCATGGCCGGAATGGGCGAGAAGCCGATGATGCGGTCGGGCCCGTGCTGCTTGATGGTGTACACGTTGGCCGCGGCGATGAGCTGGTTCACCTCGTCCCAGGTGGAGCGCACGAAGCCACCCATGCCGCGCACCTGCTGGTAGTCGCGCCGGGCCTGCGGGTCTTCCACGATCACGGCCCAGGCCGACACCGGGTCTTTGGCCACGCGCAGCGCGGCGCGCCAGCGCTCCAGCAGGCGCCCGCGCACCATGGGGTACTTCACGCGGTTGGCGCTGTACAGGTACCAGGAATACGAGGCGCCACGCGCGCAGCCGCGCGGCTCGTGGTTGGGCATGTCCCAACGCGTGCGGGGGTAGTCGGTCTGCTGGGTTTCCCAGGTGACGATGCCGCCCTTCACGTAAATCTTCCAGCTGCACGAGCCGGTGCAGTTCACGCCGTGCGTGCTGCGCACCACCTTGTCGTGCGCCCAGCGGTTGCGGTAGGCGTCTTCCCAGGTGCGGTCTTCGCCCGTGGTCTGGCCGTGGCCATTGGCAAACGGTTCGCGCGGCAGGCGAAAGTGGGAAAGGCGGTCAAGAAAGTGACTCATCGAGGGTCTCCTGAAGGAACGAATCGCCAACGGCGGGTCTGCTCATGCACACACCACGGAACCGGCTCTGCCGGGCCGTCGGTGTGGTCCCCCCGGGGGGACGACGCGAAGCGGCGCAGGGGGGTCATGGGTTTTTGATCTCGGCTCCGGCGCGCAGGTAGAACCACCAGTTCAGCACCAGGCACACGGCATAAAAAGCGGCAAAGCCGTACATCGCGATCTGGGGGGTGCCGGCCTTGATCTGGGCGCCAATCACCACCGGGGCGATGAAGGCGCCGTAGGCGGCCACGGCAGACGTCCAGCCCAGCACGGGGCCGGCCTGCTGGCGGTCAAAGATGACGCCGATGGAGCGGAAGGTGGAGCCGTTGCCGATGCCGCTGGCAATGAACAGCACCACGAACAGGCCCAGGAAGGCGGGGAAGAAGGCCTCGGGCGTGGCCGAGCCATAGGCTTGCATCATCACGTAGCCCACCGCCACCGAGGCCACCACCATCACGGCCGAGATCACCTGCGTGACGATGGAGCCGCCCACTTTGTCCGAGATCCAGCCCCCCAGGGGCCGCACGGCCGCGCCCACGAAGGGGCCGATCCACGCATAGGTGAGGGCTGAGGGTGCGTTGGGGTTCTTTAGCGTGTGCTGCATCACCCCGGCCGCATCAGCCACGTGCTGAAAACCGAAGATCACCGTGATGGCCAGGGGCAGCACCATCGAGAAACCGATGAACGAGCCGAAGGTGACGATGTACAGCGCCGTGAGCGACCAGGTGTGCTTGTTGCGGAAGATGGCGAACTGCTTGGCCACGCCCTCTTTCATCGAACCGAAGGCGGCCAGGCGCATGGTGAGCAGCGCCAGCACGATGTCCAGCGGCACCGCCACCCACATGTTCAGCAGGCCCAGGCCGGTGGGCGCCGGCAGGTACAGGTACAGGATGAAGATGGCCGGCACGAAGGCCAGGGTGTAGAGGTAAGTGATCTTGGCGAAGGCCACGATCGGGTGACCGGCGTCGGGCGACACGGTCTTGAGGTTGTTCATGCCGAACCAGCAGATGGCCCCCAGCGGCACCAGCGAGAAGACCCAGGCGAAGCCGGCGTTCTGAATCCAGGTGGGGGTGCCGGCGGCGATCTTGCCGAAGATCCAGCCGCTGTCTTTCACCAGCGTCATCGACTCGCCGCCAAAGGCGCCCAGCAGCGGCAGCGTCATCACCAGCGGAATGACGATCTGCATGGTGGTCACGCCAAAGTTGCCCAGGCCCGCGTTCAGGCCCAGCGCCGTGCCCTGCAGCCGCTTCGGAAAGAAGGTGCTGATGTTGGACATGGAACTGGCGAAGTTGCCGCCGCCCACGCCCGACCACAGCGCCATGAGCTGGAACACCCACAGCGGCCACTCGGGGTGCTGCAGCGCGATGCCGGTGCCAATGGCCGGGGCCAGCAGCATCGAGGTGGTGAGGAAGATGGTGTTGCGCCCGCCCGCCAGCCGCACCAGGAAAGACGCCGGGATGCGCATGGTGGCGCCGGCGATGCCCGAGATGGCGGTGAGGGTGAACAGCTCGGCCGGGGTGAAGGGGAACCCCAGGTTGAGCATTTGCACGGTGATGATGCCCCACATGCCCCACACGGCGAAGCCGCACAGCAGGGCCGGCACCGAGATCCAGAGGTTGCGGTAGGCGATGCGCTTGCCGGTGCTTTCCCAGAAGCGGTCGTCTTCGGGGCGCCAGTCTTGCAGGTCGGCGCCGCTTGGGTTGGAAGCGTTCATGGTGTGGCTTTCAAGGAATGAAGATCAGAGCGAGGCCGAGGCGTGTGGGCCCATCACCTCGGTCTTGCGCACCTCGGTCCAGTACATCCAGATGAGCGACACCCAGACCACGCCGTAGAGCAACATGAAGGCGCTGGAGCGAATGCCGGTGATGTCCACCAGCGCGCCGAACAGGATGGGCAGCACAAAGCCCCCCAGGCCACCGGCCAGGCCCACGATGCCGCTGATGGCGCCGATGTTGTGCGGGTAGTCGTCGGCGATGTACTTGAAGACGCTGGCCTTGCCGAAGGCAAACGCAATGCCCAGCACGAACATCAGCGCGGTGAAGGCGTAGACGTTCAGGCCGATGTGAAAGGTCTGCGGGCCATTGACGGTGTTGATGGTGAAGTCGGTCTGCGGGTAGCTCAGCAGGAACAGGCAGACCCAGCTCACCCACATCACCCACCACGTCACCTGGTGCGCGCCGTACTTGTCGCTCAGCACGCCGCCCACCGCGCGCAGCACGCCACCGGGCAGCGAGAAGCAGGCGGCCAGCAAGGCGGCCACGCGAATGTCCAGCCCGTACTCGCCGATGTAGTACTGCACCATCCACAGCGCCAGCGCCACGTAGCCACCGAACACGATGCTGTAGTACTGGCAGTACTTCAGCACCTTCGGGTCTTTCAAGGCCTTGAGCTGGTCGATGAAGCTCACGTTGCTGGGCACCAGATGGGCCGGGTCGCTGTGGCTGAACACCCAGAACAGCACCACCGTGGCGGCCATGATGGCCGCGTACACCTGCGGCACCATCTGCCAGCCGAAGGCCACCAGAATCACCGGTGCCACGAACTTGTTGACCGCCGAGCCCGAGTTGCCGGCGCCATACACGCCCATGGCCATGCCCTTTTGCTGCGGCGGGAACCAGCGCGCCACGTAAGGCGTGCCCACCGAGAACGAGCCCCCGGCCAGCCCCACGAACAGGCCGATGGTGAGGAAGTGCCAGAACTCGGTGGCATAGGACATGAGCCAGATGGCCGGCACGGTGGCGGCCATGAGCAGCGCCATCACGATGCGCCCGCCGTAGCGGTCGGTCCAGATGCCCAGCGGCACCCGCACCAGCGAACCCGTGAGCACCGGCGTGGCCATGAGCAGGCCGAACTCGGTGGCGTTGAGGTCCAGCATCTTGCGGATCGGCACGCCGATCACGCCAAACATCATCCAGACCATGAAGCACACGGTGAAGGACCAGGTGCTCACGATCAAGACCGACCAGGCCTTGCGTTTTTGTTGAATGTCGGTAGCCATTGCGTCACGCTCCATTGAGGGTGATGCAACTGTCCGCGTTTCAATCGCGCGCCACCATCCTTCGCATGGGGTGATGGCGGCAGGCAAACGAACGACCCCGGCACCGGGGCATCGTCCGAAAGGCGTAGCCCGGTCTGGGCTTACGTCAGGCCACGTTCCGTGGCATACACCGCCGCGTGCACGCGGGTGCTCTTGTCGAGCTTGCGCAGGATGTGCTGCACGTGGATCTTCACCGTGGTCTCGGCAATGTCCAGCTCGCGCGCAATGAGCTTGTTGCTGTGCCCGCGCGCGATCAGCCGCAGAATCTCGCGCTCGCGCGGGGACAGGCTGCTCAGGCGCTCGTCCGGGGCCAGTGGCGCGCTGGCCGAGGCCAGGGGCGCCGCATCGACCAGCGGGGGTGCCGTGGTTTCGGCCGCCTCAGTGGGCGGCCCACTGCGCCGCAGCAAGCCCACCAGCTTGCCCAGCATCTCGGGGCTGATGACCGAATCGCCCTCCCACACGCGCTGAATGGAATCGGCCAGGTCGGCGGTGTCGATGGTCTTGAGCAGGTAGCCATCGGCCCCCGCGCGCAAGCCGGCCGAGAGGTCTTCCTCGTTCTCGCTCACCGTGAGCATGAGCACCCGGGTCTGCGGCAGCAACTCCTTGAGGCTGCCGATGGCCTGCACACCCGACACGCCCGGCAGGTGGTTGTCCAGCAAGATCAGGTCGGGCTTGAGGCGCCCCACCGCGTTCAATGCGGCGCTGGCGTCGCCAGCCTCTCCCACCACCTCAAAGCGCGGGTCTTGCGAGAGCAGCGCGATCAGGCCGCGCCGAAACAGGTTGTGGTCGTCAACAACGAACAGGCGAATGGGCTGGGTCATGGGCAACTGAAGGGAAGGGCGTCAGGGCGCCACGTCAATGGTGACCTCGGTGCCCTGCCCCAGGCAAGACTCCACCGTGACCTGCGCGCCAATGCGCTCGGCACGCTCTTGCATGATGTGCAGGCCCACGCGCGTGTCCACCGCACCATCTGGCGCGGGCTCAAAGCCACGCCCGTTGTCGCGCACCCGAAAACGCCAATGCGGCCCGCGCTCCACCGTCACGAACACGTCGCGCGCCTGCGCGTGCTTGCGCACGTTCGACAGCGCCTCTTGCAGCACGTGCAGCACCTGCAACTGCACATCGGGCTGCAGCGCCATGCCGTGGCCCTGCAGATCAAGGTGGGTGTGCAGGCCGCTTTGGTGTTCAAACTTCTGCAGCGTGGTGCGAATGGCCTGCTCGATGTCGTCGCTGTTGGTGCGGGTGCGAAAGTGCAGCAGCAGCTCGCGAACATCGTTGGTGCTCTCGCGCACGCCGGCGTCGATCTCGTCAATGGCGCGCTCCACGCGGGCGGTGTCGCCGCGCTGCAGCGCCTGGCGCAAGAGCGCCACCTGAATCTTCAGGAACGACAGCGATTGCGCAATCGAATCGTGCAGCTCACGCGCGATCATGGCGCGCTCCTCGCCAACGGCGGCCTCGCGCACCAGGGCCTCGGTGCGCATGTTCTCCACCGCATTGGCCAGGTGCCCGGCCAGCGCGTCGTACAGGCCACGGTCTTCTTCGCCCAGCACCGCCTCGTGGCGGTAGAACAGGTCCAGCTCACCCAGCACCCGCTGCTGCAGGCGAATGGGCACGCTCACCAGCGTGGTGTAGCCGGCCTGCGCGCAGCCGCTCAAGCGGCGCTCGTCGCTGGCCACGATGGGAATCACCCGCGTGTGGGCGTGGGCCTGCGGCTGACCGCAAGCGCAGAGCCCGGCCTCCAGGCAGCGCTCTTCTTGCACCAGTTCTTCGGGCAGGCAGTCGCTGGCCAGCATCAGGTAGCGCTGACTGGCCAGGTCCGTCCAGCGCACGGCCACCGCATCCGCCCCGCTGAGCACGCGCACCTTTTGCGCGAAGCCACGGGCCAGGTCGCTCAGGGTGTGCGACTCCACCAGAAAGGTGCTCACCTCATACAAGGCCGCCAGCCGGGCGCGCTTGCTCTCCAGGTCGCGGGTCTTGTCTTGCACCTTCTGCTCAAGGCCGTGGTAGAGCGATTGCAGGGTCTGCGCCATGTGGTTGAAGCCCGCGGCCAGGTCGCCGAATTCATCAGGCCCCTCCACCGGCACCCGGGCCGAAAAGTCGCCCGACCCCACCCGCTGCAGCGCGCCCCGCAGCCGCTGCAAAGGGTGAATCACGAACATGTAGCCCACGTACAGCGTGAACACGGCCGCGGCCACCGCCAGCCACATCATGGCCAGTTGAAACAGGTTGAGCACCGCCGTCAGGCGCGAAAGCTTGTTCTCAATGGCCAGCACCAGGCTGTCCATCTCGCCCACCAGCGCATCGACCGCCACCGTCAGCCCGTCCGCTGGCAGGTCTGGCGCCGCCAGCCGCCCATCGCGCACGCCTTCCCACGAGCGCTTGAGCCGATCGAAGCGCGCGCGGGTGTCGTCGTCCCACGGAACGGCCAAGGGGCGGTTCGCGTCGCCACGCTCCAGCAGGGTCAGGGTGGCCTCGAACTCGCGCACCAGGGCCGCCGTGTCCTGCGGCGAGCGGCCGCCCTGCACCGCGCTGGCCAGGCGCCAGGCCTGCATGCGCAGCCGCCCGGCCTCATTCACGGCCGCGGCGCCGCCGTCGAGCTGGCGCGTCACCCAGGCGGTGAAGCCAATCGACAACAAGGCCAAGGCCAGCAAGGCAAAGCCCAGCACCGCGAACTTGGTGGACAACTGGCCGCGCCAGCGAGGGGAGAAAGGGGACATGGAAGACATCAATACCGGTGCGGGCATTGTCGGCAGGGCCGGCGGCCCTGTCCATCCACCGACTTGTCCCCTTCGGCATGGACGCGCATAGTTCTTTCGAACGATGGCCGCGCGCCCGACACCGATCGGCCCGCACCATGGGAGGATGGCAACCGTGCCCGGAATCGGTCACATTGCACCCCATGGGCTTGCACACAAGCCATTGGCACCCTCACCTTGGCACTGGCACATGGCACACACCGAAACCGACACCGTGATGTGGGCAGACGCCCTGATGCAAAGCCGGCGCACCGTGCTGCCCAAGCGCCTGGTCGGCCCCGGCCCCGACGCGCACCAGCAGGGCCTGATGCTGCGCGCCGCCGCCGCCGCCCCCGACCATGGGCAACGCCTGCCCTGGCGCTTGGTGGAGGTGCCCGCCAGCGAGCGCGTTCGCCTGGGCGATGCCTTCGCGCAAGCCCTGCTGGAGCGCGACCCCCACGCCAACGCCCGCGAACTGGCCCAGGCCCGCGAAAAAGCCTTGCGCGCACCCTGGCTGCTGCTGGCCGTGTGCCGCACCCGGGGCGATGACCCCGAGGTGCCCCCCGCCGAGCGCCTCATCTCATTGGGCTGCGCCACCCAGAACCTGCTGCTCATGGCCAGCGCCATGGGCTTTGGCAGCGCCATCACCAGCGGCAAGGCCCTGTCATCGGCGGCATTGCGCCAGTTCTTCTCGCTGCACGAGCAGGAAGACGCGCAGTGCTTCATCAACGTGGGCACCGTGTCAGAGGTGCGCAGCGGGCCACCCCGGCCCGACATCGGGCGCTTCTTTCAGGTGCTCGGCACCCCCACCACCTGAGCCCTTCCGGGCCCCGGCGTCAGTCCAAAGGAGGCTCCCATGGCACTGTCCCACCTGCCCTCTGGCCAGAAAATGAGCGTGCGCCCGCTGGGGGCCGCCCTGGCGCAGACGCGCTCCAGCGCCCTGCTCAAGTCCGATCAGCTTGAGGTGATCCGCGTGGTGATCCCGGCCGGCCGCACCCTGCACGAGCACCACTTTCGGGGCGAACTCACCCTGCTGTGCATCGAAGGCCACATCCAGTTCCGCACCCCTGACGGCGCACACGAACTGGCGCCCGGCGACTTCATTCACCTGGCCCGCGACGTGCCCCACAGCCTGAGCGCCGAGGTCGACTCCTCGGCCCTGCTGACCATGTGCCTGTGCACCTGAGGGAAGGACAGGTTCGCCGCACCAGCGCGCTCAGTGCTCTCGCGTGGCGAGCCAGGCGTCGCGAATGGCGCGCAGGTGCCGCGTGTCGGTGCCGCAGCAGCCACCGAGCACGTTGAGGCGGGGCAGTGCCGCCTTGAGGCCGCGATAACGCAAGGCCAGGTCCTGCGGGTCGCCACTGTCCAGTTCAGTGGCGGCGTCCAGTTCGGCATGGCTTTTGGTTGACGCATTGGCCCGCACGCACCGGATGCGCTCGACCCAGGAAGCCGCGCCGTCCAAGGCGCGCTGCAGGTGCAGCGGGTGGGCGCAGTTCAAGCCGAAATAGGCTGGCGGTGCCACGCTGTCCACGCGCTCGATGGCCTCGCCCAGGGGCTCGCCACTGGGCAGGCGGCCATCGGTCTCGACCGTGAAGGACACGGCCACCGGCACACCCGCCCGCCGCCCCGCCAGGGCAACTCCGGCCGCCTCCGTGGCGTTCGTCATGGTGACGGCGCTGAGCATGTCCACCCCGCCGGCGGCCAGCGCCTTGGCTTGAGGCCAGTGGTAAGCAGCGGCCGTTTCCGTGTCCCCTTGTTCGTCGGCCAGGTAGCCGTCCCCACGCGGCCCGATCGTGCCGCTCACCACCACCGGCCCAGCCAGGCGAGGCGCCCAGTCCGCGCGCAGCTCGCGCATGAAGTGCGCCGCCTGCGTGTTCAGGGCGCGCAGGCGCGTGGCGTCCAGGCCCAGGCGCTTTCCCCAGTCAGGGTTGGCCCGCCAGGTGGGCGTGTCCAGCACGAACCCGGCGCCCGGCACCTCGGCGCACAGCGCCAGGTAGGGCTCCCAGTACCGGCGCAGTTGTTGCCGACCGTCTTCGTCGGCCAGCAGCACAAAGGCGGCGAAGAGGGGGAGGTCCACCCCCTCAAGGAAAATCAGCGAGGTCTCCAGCCCCCCGTCGCTGAAGAACAGGCGGTCGCCCAGGTGAGGAAGCGGGGTTGCCATGGCGCCCCCCTCAGCGGCGGTGAACCACCACCTCCAGGTACTCGCCCGGCACCACCAGCGCCTGCGGGTGGTGGGTGTTGAGGCGGTTGAGCAGGTCGAGCAAGTCTTTTTCCAGCGCCGCGCCCTGCTCGGGCCCCAACGCGGCAAAGGCCTTGTGCACCGGCCCGTACCAGGTGCGAAACACGTCCACGAAGTGCGCCGCCGAGCGGTAGCGGAAGTGAAACTGCCGCCGGGTCACTTCAATGGAAGACGCCGCAGCGCCAAACAACTCTTGCAGCCGCGCCTCGGTGCCCCACAGTGGCGGCGGTTGCACGCCCGCTGGCGGGGGCACGTGGGCGGCGATCACCTTGAACAACTGGCCGATGAAGCCCTGCGGCGTCCAGTTTGCCAGCCCAATGCGCCCGCCAGGCCGGCACACCCGTGCCATCTCGGCGGCGGCCCGCACCTGATCGGGCGCGAACATGACGCCGAAGGTGGACACCACCGCATCAAAGCTCGCGTCGGCAAACGGCAGGTCCTCGGCATCGGCCACCTGAAAATTCACGCTCAGGTGCTCGGCCTGCGCGCGTTGCGCACCGCGCTCCAGCAGGGCGGGCACGTAGTCGGTGGAGGTGACCTGTGCGCCGCGCCGAGCGGCCGCCAGCGTGGCGTTGCCGTTGCCGGCGGCCACGTCCAGCACGCGCTCGTCCCACAGCAGGTCGCAAGCCTCGGCGAGTTGCTCGCCCACGATCTGCAAGGTCACGCCGATGATGGCGTAGTCGCCGCTGGACCAAGTGGCCTGCTGCCGGGCCTTCAGGGCGGCGAAATCGGTGGGGGCGTTCATGGCGGGTCTCCTTCAAGTGGCGTTTTCGGGACAACCGGCTGGCGCCCCTTGGCCTTTGCAGTGGAGCGCGCGAAGCCCGCCCCTGTCCTGCTCAGTCGTCCGAACTTGCCGCCCCAGCGTCCACACCGACACCCGGCGTCGCCGCCCCGCTGCGCTGCGCGCGCCGGCGCCAATGCCCTGGGGCGAGGCCGTATTCGCGCTTGAAGGCACGGTGAAATGCCGACTCTGAGGCGTACCCCACCGCCTCGCACACCCGCGCCACCGTGCTGCGAGGCTCGCCCAACAGGCGGGCCGCCAGCACCAGCCGCCAGCGCGCCAGGTAATGCATGGGCGCCATGCCCACCAGTTGCTGAAAACGCGCGGCCAGCACGCTGCGCGACACCCCCACCTCATGGGCCAGCGAGGCCAGGTCCCAGGCCCGCGCGGGCTGCCCGTGCAGCAGCGACAGACAGCGCCCAATCTGGGGGTCTTGCGATCCCATGGTCCAGCCCGGCGGATGATCGGGGTGACCGTCCAGGTGGCCGCGCAAGGCCTCGACGAACAGGGCCTCGGCCACCCTGGCGCCCACCAGGTCAGCGCCGGGGCGCCCCTGTGCCGATTCGTCCAGCGCATAGAGCACCGATTGCGTCAGCCAGCCCCCGCAGGGCCGCTGCGCCAGCGAGGTCAGAAACGCACTGGGCAAGGCGTCCAGCAGTGGGTGGCCGTGTCCACGCTCAAGGGCCAGCCAGCCACACACCAGGCGGGTGCGATCCCCCGGCCCCCCGTAGCGAATTCGCGTGAGATCGGGCAGGCGGGGGGCCACCAGGTGCTGCAGCGAGACCGCCCCTGCCCCTGCCCCACTGGCCAGGCAATGCGGCTCTCCCCTTGGCAGCACCACCACGTCGCCAGGCCGCATCGGCAGACCCTGCCCCTCGCCCCACTGCACACGGCAAGAACCTTCCAGCACCAGGTGGCAGATGGCCAGGCGAGTGGCCTGCACCGGCAGCATCAAGGCGAGCTGCGCGCCCGCCGGGGCCTGCACGCACCACGGCTCGCCGAACTCGGCATGGAGGAAAAGCGCCCCCTCCAGGCGAAGGCCTCGCAGCACATCGGACAAAACGTCCATACCAGGCTCCCACAGCAGGTGCCAGATGGCACCCCCAGTTGTGACCAACCTGACATGGTCACCTCAACGCCGCCAACGTCAAGGGCTGGCCGATTGGCGCGACCGCTTGATCGCGGCCACCGGCACGACCGCCGCCTGGGCCCCTGGCCCCACCAGGTCAGCCAAACGCACGCCATCGAGCACCTGCATATAGGCCTGCAGCGCGTCCCACAGCACGCCCTTCAGGCGGCAACGGCCATCAATGCGGCAGTTGCTGCCCTGCGGGTTGAAGCACTCCACCAGGGTGAAGTCTTCCTCCATCTGGCGCACCACCTCGCCCACCACGATCTCGGCGGGCGGCAACACAAGCCGCAGGCCGCCCCCGCGCCCGCGCGTGGTGGCCAGCCAGCCCTTGGCCGACAGCGCCATCACCACCTTCATCAGGTGGCTGCGCGAAATGCCATAGGCCTCGGCGATCTCGGCAATGGTGGGGGCCGCTTCACGGTCTTGGTGGGCGGCGCAGTACATCAGCACGCGCAAGGCGTAGTCGGTCCATTGGGTCAGGCGCATGCGGGTCTCCCATCTGCGCCACATCGAATGTCCCGACGGCACGCAGGGTGAATATTCATATTCGATGCATGTTATCTCACAATAAATTCACCTCAAATGAATCTTTAAAGGAAACCCCATGAGCCTTCAGACCACCCCCGCCCAAGCCGACCAGAGCCTGGGCAGTCTGGCCGTGCAAATCCCTGGCGCCACCGCCGTGTTTCGCCGCCTCAAGCTCGACTTTTGCTGCGGCGGCCAGCAATCGCTTGACGCGGCCTGTGCCCACAAAGGGCTCGACGCCGCCGCGGTGCTCAGCGAAATCCGCGCGCTGCAAGAGCAAAAGGCCGCACCCGAGGCACCCGCCCCAGCCGAGCTGATCGACCACATCCTGCAGCGCTACCACGAGGTGCACCGCCAGCAACTGCCCGAGCTGATCCGCATGGCCCGGCGCGTGGAGGCCGTTCACCGCGATCACCCGCAGGTGCCCAAGGGCCTGGCCGACCACCTCGAATCCATGGAGCGCGAGTTGCTGGACCACATGGCCAAGGAAGAGCAAATTCTTTTCCCCTTGCTCAAGCAAGGCGGCCATCCGATGGTGGTGCACCCCATCGGCGTGATGCGCCACGAGCACGTGAGCCACGGCGCGCAACTCGAACGCCTGGCCGAGCTCACCCAGCAGCACCAGCCACCCACCGGCGCCTGCAACACCTGGCAGGCCCTGTACGCCGGCACCGCGCGCCTGAGCGACGACCTGATCGAGCACATCCACACCGAAAACAACCTGCTGTTCCCGGTGTTCGAAGGCCAGGCGCGGCACTGACATGCAGCACCCGGCATCCGACACCAGCACGGCGCAGTGGCTGGACCAGGCACGGGCGGCTGGCCTGCGCCCACTGCGCATCCGAGGCAAAACCCTGCTGCCCATCGTGCAGGGCGGCATGGGCGTGGGCGTGTCCGCCGCCGGGCTCTCGTCCGCCGTGGCCCGGCTGGGTGGCATGGGCACCATCTCATCGGTGGACCTGCGCCGCCGCCACCCCGACCTGATGGCGCAGACCGCGCACCTGGACAAAGCGCCCGACGCCCGCGCGCGCATTGACCAGGCCAACCTCGTGGCGCTGGACCGCGAGATTCGCGACGCCCGCGCCGCCTCGCATGGCCAGGGGTGGATTGCCGTGAACGTGATGAAGGCCCTCAGCGCCTACGCGGCCTACGTGAAGCAGGCGCTGCAAAGCGGCGCGGACGCCCTGGTGGTGGGCGCCGGCCTGCCGCTGGACCTGCCCGAACTCGCACAAGACCATCCCCATGTGGCGCTCATCCCCATCCTGTCGGATGCGCGCGGCGTGCAGTTGCTGCTGCGCAAATGGGAGCGCAAGGGCCGCCTGCCCGACGCCATCGTCATCGAAAACCCCCGCCTGGCCGGCGGCCACCTGGGCGCGGCGAAAGTGGCCGATCTGGGCGATGCGCGCTTTGACTTCGAGACCGTCATCCCGCAAGTGCGCGAGCTGTTCCAGCAAGCAGGCTACGAGCAAGACATCGCGCTCATCGCCGCCGGGGGCATCGACAGCCACGCCGACATCCTGCGCTTGCAAGGCCTGGGGGCCGATGGCGTGCAACTGGGCACCGCCTTCGCCGTCACGCAGGAATGCGACGCGCCCGACGCCTTCAAGCGCATCCTGGCCCAGGCCAAGCCGCAAGACATCGTGGAATTCGTCAGCGTGGCCGGCCTGCCGGCGCGCGCGGTGCGAACGCCCTGGCTCGACAAGTACCTGCGCATCCTGCCCATCCTGCAAGAGCGCGCCCACCCCAAGGCCAAGTGCAACCTGTCGTTTGACTGCCTGCAGCACTGCGGCTTGCGCGACGGCGACGCGGGCATCGGCCAGTTCTGCATCGACCAGCAACTGGGCCACGCCATGGACGGCGACGCCGAGCGCGGCCTGTTCTTTCGCGGCGCCGGTCGCCTGCCCTTTGGCGAACAGATTCGCGGCGTGGCCGACCTGGTGCGCCACCTGCTGACCCCGGCCCCGACGGTGATACCGTCGCCCGCATGAACGACCTGCTGGCCCAACACCCCTGGCTCTACCCTGCCCTGCGGCACCTGCACCTGGCCTGCGTGAGCGCCAGCATCACGCTGTTCGTGGCGCGCGGCCTGGGCGTCACGGCCCAGCAGGCCTGGCCCATGCGGCCCTTCTGGCGGCGCCTCAGCGTGGCCATCGACACGCCCCTGCTGCTGGCCGGCATCGGCCTGTGGGCCTTGCTTGCTTATCACCCGCTGCAGCAGGCCTGGCTGGGGGCCAAGCTGGTGCTGCTGGTGGTCTACATCGTGCTCGGCTCTTTCGCCCTCAAGCGCGGGCGCACGCGCGTGCAGCGGCTGCTGTTCTTCGTGGCCGCACTCGCGGTGGTGGCGCTCATCCTGACCAGCGCCTTCACCCGCCTGCCACTGGGTCTGGCGGGCCTGGCGGGCCTGGGCATGCGGGGCACTGGGTGAGGTGGATCAGTCCACCAGGAAGCGCCTGACCAGCAAGGCCCAGTAGGCGGCGCCCACGGGGATGTTGGCGTCGTCAAAGTCGTAGTTCGGGTTGTGCACCATGCAGGCACCATGCCCGCCAGAGGCCTCGTCGCCGTTGCCGATGTAGAGGTAGCACCCCGGCACCTGCTCCAGCATGAAGGCGAAGTCTTCGCTGCCCGTCAACGGCTGGGTCTGCAAGGTCACCGCATCAGGCCCCAGCAGCTCCAGGGCCACCTGGCGCGCGAAGTCGGTCTCTGCCTGGGTGTTGACCAGCACCGGGTAACCGCCCTGGAAATCCACCGTGGCCTGCACGCCCAGGCTGCGGGCCTGCAGCGTCACCAGCTCATCGATGCGGCGCAGCAGCATCTTGTGCACCTCCCGGTCCAGCGAACGCACGCTGAGCTTGAGCACCGCCTCGTTAGGGATCACGTTGTTGGCCACCCCGGCCTGGAACGAACCCACGGTGATGACCGACATCTGCAGCGGCGCCACATTGCGCGACACGATGGTCTGCAAGCCCATGACGATGGCCGCCCCCGCCACCACCGGGTCGGCCGCCTGGTGCGGCATGGCCCCGTGGCCACCGTTGCCCTGCACGGTGATGGTGATGTTTTCGCTGGCGGCCATGGTGGGCCCGTCGCGCAGCAGCAGGGTGCCGCGCGGGAAGCCCGGCATGTTGTGCATGGCGAAGATGGCATCGCAAGGAAACCGGTCGAACAAGCCGTCGGCCATCATCTTCTTGGCGCCGCCCAGGCCCTCTTCCGCAGGCTGGAAGATCAGGTTCAGCGTGCCGCTGAAGTCACCGTGCTCCGCCAGGTGCCGCGCCGCCGCCAGCAGCATGGCCGTGTGACCGTCATGGCCGCAGGCGTGCATGAGGCCCGCGTGAACGCTGGCGTGCGGCAGGCCAGTGGCCTCGTGGATCGGCAAGGCGTCCATGTCGGCGCGCAGGCCAAGACGGCGCTTGCCCGTGCCCCGGCGCAACTGACCCACCACCCCGGTGCCGCCCAGGCCTCGGGTGACCTCATAACCCCAGGCCTGCAGGCGTTCGGCCACCAGGTCGCTGGTGCGGAATTCCTGGAAACCCAGTTCCGGGTGGCGGTGAATGTCCCGGCGCAGGGCCACGAACTCGCCCGCCCCCGCGCGCAAGGCCTCGACCACGCTCAAGCCGTCAGTCACATCGTTCATGCTCGCCTCTCCCGCCGCTCACTGCGGCTTCAGGTCAATCGACCTCGCGATGGCGCGGTACTGTGCCGTGCCATCGGTGTACACCTTGGACACGGCGGCCAGGCTCTGAGGCTTGGCCGGCACGCGGCTGTTGGCCTCCAGGTTCGCGCGCACCTGAGCGTCGCCCAGGGTTTCGCTCATGGCCTTGTGCAAGGCCTGCACCACCGGCTCAGGGGTGTCCTTCTTCACGAACAGGCCCGACCAGGTGTTGAAGGTGAAATCCTTGAGCGACTGGCTCTCGCTGATGGCCGGGTACTCTTTCACCCCCTCCATGCGCTCGCGGTTGAGCATGGCCAGCACCTTGAGCTTGCCCTGCTTGTGAAACTCTTCGTAATTCTTGCCATAGGGCGCCAGGAAGATGTCCACCCGGCTGCCCAGCAGGTCTTGGTTGGCCGGTGCGGCCCCTTTGTAGGGCACGTGGACCATCGGAATGCCCGTCACCTTGGAAAGGTGCTCACCCAGCAGGTGGTAGAACGAACCGGGCCCCACGCTGGCGTAGGTGATGGGCTTGCCCGCGGCGGCCTGCTTGCGCGCATACGCCAACAGCTCATCGGCGTTGTTGGCCGGCAAATCCGGGCGCGTCACCAAGGCAATGTGGGTTGACTCGATCATCTGCACCAGGCGGAAGTCTTCGCTCTTGAACTTCACCGCCAGGTTGGCCAGGGGCGACAGGATCAGCTCATTGGGCGAGCCCTGGAACACCATGTAGCCATCGCTGGGCGCGGCCAGCACCTTCTGCGCGGCAATCCCGCCGGTGGCACCCCCCAGGTTCTCCACCACCACCGACTGCCCGAGGTGCTTGCCCAGCGTGTTGTTCAGGCTCCGGGCCACGGAATCCGACGGCCCGCCCGCCGGGTAAGGAACCATCAAGGTCACGGGCTTGGTCGGAAAGGCCTGCGCCATCGCAGAGCCTGCCAGCGCCAAACCGGCAAGGGTCGCCGCCACGCGGCGCAGGAAGAAGTGGGTGCTAGCGGTCATGAACGTGTCTCCAATGTGGTGAGGGTGCCTGCTCGGGCCGCGCGGCCAACAACAGGCAGGCAAGTGAATGCTAGGAGCCCGTTTTTGATGTGTCCAATGCATTATTTTCTGGATAATCATTCACAAACCTCATCCTCAGAGCCCACCAACCCGATGAACATCCGCCATCTCGAGCACTTCCTGGCCGTGGCCGAAACAGGCTCCTTCAGCCGCGCCGCCGAACGCCTTCACCTCACGCAGTCGGCCCTGAGCCGCAGCATTCAGGCGCTCGAAACCGAGGTGGACGGCCGCCTGCTCGACCGCGTGGGCAAGCGCAACGAACTCACCCCACTGGGACGCCACGTGGTCGAGCGGGCGCGCCGCATCGTGCTGGAGGCATCGGAAGTGCGGCGATCGGCGGAATTGCTGCGAAAAGCCGATGGCGGCGTCATGCGCATCGGCCTGGGGTCGGGCCCAGGGGCCATCCTGATGACCCCGCTCATGTGCCACATGGCGCAGAACCACCCACGGGTGCGCGTGAACATCACCCGTGGCCCGACCGAGCTGCAGTTGGTGCAACTGCGGGCCAGGCAACTCGATGCACTGGTGGTGGACGAACGCCGGGTGGCGCCCAACGACGATTTGCACATCGAACCCGTGGCCGAAATGGCCGCCGCCTGGATCGCACGCGCCAGCCATCCCCTGGCCCATCAAGCGGCGGTGACCCTGGCCAACCTGCTCGACTACCCCATTGCCACCACCCCACTCTCCGACGAAGTGGTGCGCCTGCTCGTCGAGCGCTACGGCCCAGAAGCCAACCCCACCCGAATCGCCACCCTGCAATGCGACGACGTGGGCGGACTCATCGACGTGGTCAGCCGCACCAACGCCATCTTTCTGGGGGTACGCGCCGCCGCGCGCGAGGGCATCGAGGCAGGCAGCCTGTGCGAACTGCAGACAAGACCCGCCCTGCGAACCACCGCTCGCTACGCCTACGTCTCCCTGGCGGGGCGCAGCGAGGCACCGGTAATGTCATTGCTGCGCGAGTTCGTGGCGCAACGGATGGTGGACTGAGCGCCCCAAAACACCACCTCGATGGGCGAAGCCGGCATGAAAAAGGCCGCTAGGTGGTCATTCCTAGCGGCCTTTGTGCAGGGTATTGGTGGAGCTGGGGTCTATTGAAGAGTGGCCGAAAAGCCGCATAAAACCCAAACTTTTATATTCCCCACTCAACAAGTTACCCGGATTGTTACCCGGTCCAAATGTTGCTGTTACGGAATCTGATCCAGCGTCCGCAAATATTCAAACATCACTCCGACAGTGGCGCTACCGCGGAAAGTGGCGCCTCTAGCCCTTCTGGTACCAAGTGCCGGCCATCAGTCCATCGTCTTAAGCACATCCTGAAATGATGTGGCCACAACGTACTGGGCCGGGTTTTCGCCGACGGCCAACGCTGTGAAGTGGGCCTTGCCGCATTCGATCTTGGCGCTCTCCTTGTTGCGCAGGTCGTCGGTGAACAGGCTGCTCTTAGTCTCGACCACGAAGTACAGGCGCCGGGTGCCGTCCTTGTTGACCAGCACAGCCCAGTCGGGGTTGTAGCTGCCCATCGGGGTGGGCACCTTGAACCAGCCGGGCAGCTTGGCGTACAGCACCACGTCGTCGTCCTTCTCCAGGGCGTCGGCGAAGTCACGCTCGGTGGCCGAGTCGTAGACCACGTGCTCGTAGATCGAGCGCTTGGTGTCGCGCAGCATGTTGGTCAGGTAGCCGGACAGCTCCTCAGTCTCGAACAGCTCCTGGGCCCAGACCGCATCGTCGCCCAGGCGCTGGTAGCGGATGCCGTCCACCAGGGCCATGCGCTTGCAGCGATTGATGATTTCAGCCGCCTGCTCGATGAACTGCTGCGGGTTGCGTTTGAAGTCATCCAGCCGCTCGCACTCGGTCAGGATCTTGACCAGCGTGCGCCGAGTCAGCTGGGTACGGTCTTGCAGGTCGGTGAGCAGATCGGGCAGCTCGATGTCCGCCTCGTCAAGAACCACAGTTGAAGCGCCCCCCGTCTCGGTCGCCTCGACACCTGACTTGCCGATGGCAATGTCCGCCTTGCGCCACTGCAGCCGGGCACGGGCGATGTGCAGGTCACGGGTCAGCGCGGCCGTGCAGTCGCGGATGAGCTTGTCGTTGTCGAACTGCACGCGGTACGTGGTCTTGTGCTTGATGCGGTCCCAAAGCGCCTTGAAGTCCTGGCTCAGCGTCACGGCCTTGCCGTCGGCGCCCTTGCGCAGCGGCACGGTCTCGCGGTCGTCGCGGTTCTTCACCTCCACGCGGCCGGTCACCTTGCGCAGCAGCTCGGCCACCTGGCCCCGGTATGGCTCGAAGGCCTCGGGCAATGCCAGCTTGCCTTCCTTCAGCGCGATCTTCAGCGAGTCCTGCACCTTGCCCTTGGCGTCGATGTGCCCGGCAGCGCGTAGATGGTCCCACAGGGCCTTGGACTGGTCCACGCCCAGCGGGGCCACCTTGCCGTCGGGCGTGGTGATGGCGATGGTGGCGAACTGGTGCTGCTCGACGATGCCGAAGTGAATGCCCGTGTCCGCCTCGATCTCCTTCTGCAACTGGTCGGCGAACTCCTGGTACGACTCGGTGGCAATCACCGTGAGCCGGTTCACGTCGTGCCCGTAGACGCGCTGCCCGTCCTGGTTGACGCACAGGCGCAGTCCTCGGCCCAAGGTCTGGCGGCGCTCGCGCTCGCTGCCCATCTCGCGCAGGGCGCAGATCTGGAAGACGTTGGGGTTGTCCCAGCCCTCCTTCAGGGCCGAGTGCGAGAAGATGAACTTCAGCGGCGTGCTGAAGGTGAGCAGCTTCTCCTTCTCCTTCATGATGAGGTTGTAGCCGCGCTCGGCATCGGCGCGGCTGGTCTCGTTCTTCAGGCTGCCTTCCTTGTCCAGCTCGGGGTCGGCCCAGCGGCCCTTCTTGTCGATGGAGAAATAGCCGTCGTGTACGGCGGCGGCTTCTTGGGCCAGATCCACCTCGCCGAACAGGCTCTGGAAGGCCGGCAGCTTGGCCGCCCGCCGATACTCTTCCTCGAAGATGCGGGCGTAGTCCCCCTTCACTGGGTTGCCGTCCTTGTCGTACTGGCGGTAGCGCGCCACCGACTCGATGAAGAACAGCGACAGCACCTTGATGCCCTTGGGCCGCAGCAGCTTCTCCTTCTCCAGGTGCTCCTTGATGGTCCGCCGGATCATCTCGCGCTGCACGGCCAGGGCATCCACCTCGCCGTGGGCCTGCCCCAGGGCCAGGTAGACCTCGCCGCCGGGGTAGCGAAGCTCCATGAATTCCTCGCCCTTGGCTGTGTTGATCTCGCCCACACGGAAGTCGGCGTACACCGCACGCTTGGCCAGCTGCTGTAGGTCGTCGCCGTCGTTGACGGTCAGCACCTGCGGCTTGGCCCCGGTGGCCGTCTGCACGTGCAGCTCCACCTTGGCCGAGATGCCCTTCTTGTTGCTCACCTCCAGCAGCCGCACGTAGGGCTTGTTGAAGGCGTCCTCGATGGTGGCCGCTGCCACCTCGATCTGCTTGACGAGCTTGCGCTCATAGGCGTCCACAGCGTCCAGCCGGTACACCATGTGGTGCTTGTTGGCGTGGGTGGCCGAGTAGCGCAGGGTGCACAGCGGGTTCATCGCGTCCAGTGCCGCCTTGCCGGCGCCGCTGAGGCCGCCGTCCACGCTCTGCGGTTCGTCCACGATGACGATGGGGCGCGTGGCGCGGATGAGGTCGATGGGCTTCTCGCCGCCGGTCTTCTCGCTGTCCTTGTAGAGGTTGTTCACTTCCTTCTTGTTGATGGCGCCCACCGTCACCACCATGATCTGGATCGTGGCGCTCGTGGCGAAGTTGCGCACCTGGCCCAGCTTGCTGGAGTCGTACAGGAAGAAGTCCACCGGCACGCCGGCATACATGCTCTTGAAGTGCTCCTCGGTGATCTGCAGCGACTTGTAGACGCCTTCCTTGATGGCCACCGACGGCACCACGATGACGAACTTGGTGAAGCCGTAGCGCTTGTTCAGCTCGAAGACCGTGCGGAGGTAGACGTAGGTCTTCCCGGTGCCGGTCTCCATCTCGACCGTGAAGTCGCCCGATGCTAGCGTGCTAGACGGTGCCAGGCCATTGCGCAGCTGCACGCTGCGCAGGTTGTCCAGCAACTGCTCGTCCACCAGGGTCAGGCGGTTGCCCAGGCCCTTGTCGGTGTCGGCAACGCCCAGCGTCAATTGCTGGTCGGGCAGCTTCATGGTGACAGTGAACTCGGTGCGGCAGATCTCCTGGCCTCGGAACAGGTCGCAGACCGACTCGATGGCCTGGAGCTGGTAGTCCAGGTTGGGCTCGAAGTGAAGCTTCATCGCGTCGGCCTCACAGACTGCGCACGTTGGCAATGCCGTTCTGCTCCAGGATCGCGGCCATGTTGGTCTTGGCTACGTCGTCGGCAAAGGCACTGTCCCGGAATACGCATGTGGTGTCAGTTGCTGGCGCTAGTTCCTTGTGCCAGGTGATGATGCCTTGGGCCAAACTCTCAACATCTTCTGCCGCGATCTTGGGGGCGAGGCATGTGATCAAGACTCCACCGGCGATGCTTTGAATTTGCTTGTCGCCCACTGCCCGCTCTTGCATCGGAACGCACAGGTCCAGACCCAACTTCAACAATAGCTCCGTCACCACGTCGCTATCGCTCCGACCATTTAGCAGGTGGTCAGCATGTGCGAACAGAGATTCAGCAACTCCGCCGGCACCTGGATTCCAGGCGCGAATATTCGATGAAGCCAGTCGATAAACTCTAAACCCGGTGTCTTGGGTGAACATAGAGTTCTCGCTCTTGACCTTCTTACCGGCTCTGCGCAGGCGTTCTTTGGTGAGTTCTGCAATGTTCCTTGGACGACCAAGATCGTCACAAAACTTTGCTGCGATCTTCTGGTTGGGATCGGTAGGGTCCAGAGGCTCTGGGAGCTGAACTAAAATGAAGCGGCGCTTCCGGCCATCGAGCGCGCTTCGCAGCCACGTTGAATGGCCAGTAGTTCCGGAGCCAGCAAAAAAGTCCAACACAATTGATTCTTGGTTGGCCGAGGAGCCATATTGAATCAGGCGACTGATCAATGACGTGGGCTTCGGATAATCAAAAACACCCTTAGTGCCCATAAGAGTCGCGCACTCTTCTGTGCCGTCCTTGGTCGTGCCCGCATCGATCAACACGGAACTTGGGGTCCTTGTCTCTCCAGCAGTAAGCCGCTCCTTCAGATAGAGCTTCTTCTTTGGTGCAGCATCATCCGACTTTCCGAATTTAATGCGCCCGTCATCAAAGAGCTTTTGATAATCGTCTGGGTTTATGGCCCAGCTACGGCCACTTGGCGGCCAGTAGTCGACTCCCGTCTTGGGATTTTTGATCGGGTACATGGTGTTCCCGCCTGGCTTGTTTGCATCCAGGGGAACGAGTTTCCACGGGCCCCTTTTATCATTGTCGGGATTCTCGTATTCCGACTCATCCAGTGGCTCGCCATGATACTCAAGCGCCTCGCGTCGCTTGGAATATATGAGTGTATGGTTGTGGTTGAGAGAAACCTCTTGATCGTCCGAAATGGAGGTTCGGGAACGCCAGACGAGGTTGGAGACGAAGTTCTCTTCACCGAAGATTTCGTCCAGCACCGCGCGTAGTCGGCTGACTTCTTTCTCATCTATTGAGACGAAGAGCACCCCGTCGTTCCTGAGCAGATCTCTGGCTAATTTGATGCGCGGGTAGATCATGTTCAGCCAGTCGGTGTGAAACCTTCCGCTGGTCTCGGTGTTGCTGGTAATTCGTCGTCCGCCTTCGACTTGCCCGGTCAGTTCGAGATAGTTTTGGATACTGTCCTGAAAGCTATCCGGGTATACGAAGTCCTTGCCAGTGTTGTATGGCGGATCGATGTAGATGAGCTTTATCTTCCCGGCATAGCTCTTCTGCAGCAGCTTCAGCACTTCGAGGTTGTCGCCCTCGATCATCAGGTTCTTCGTGGTGTCCCAGTCCACGCTTTCGTCCGGGCAGGGGCGCAGCGTGCCAGTGCTCGGCGTCAAGGCCAGTTGCCGGGCGGCACGTTTGCCATGCCAGTTCAGGCCGTACTTCTCTTCGGCGTCGGTCACCGTCACGTCGCCCACCAGCGCCTTCAGCACGTCCAGGTTGACGGCCTGGCCGTGCGGCCCCTCGGTCACCAGTTCCGGGAACAGGGCCTTCAACTGGGCTACGTTGTCGGCCACTAGGTTGGCGGATTGGGCCTCCGGGCTCGCCGCTTCGATCTTCTGCATCTTCGGGTCTTTCATTCGGTTGTTCTTTTTTGTCGGGTTGCGCGCGTCACAGCCGCGCACGGGCCTTGTTCAGGTCGGCCTGCAGGCGCCGCAGTGCTAGGTTCAGGTCCACCTGCTTGGCAATCTGTCGTTCCTTGGCGGCCTGGCTGCGCAGGCGCGCCGCTTCCTGTTCCAGCCGTTGGCAGGCGCGCAGCGCTTCGCGCTGTGCAGCCGCTGCGGCAGGGTCGTTGGGCAGGCGGAAGTTCCCGGTCAGGCGGGCCGCCTCCGCAGCGGTCAGGCAGTCCATCCAGCCCTGGTACAGGGCCATCAGGTCTTGATGCGGCTGACGGTCCAGGGCCAGCGCATCTAGCAGCGCGCCCACCACGGTTGCGGCGTCGCTATCGTTGCCCACCAGCTCAGAGCGAATCAGCTCACCGTCGAGCACGACCTTGCCCGCCTCGTTCTGCGCAGCGCGCTTGTGCGCGAGGCTAAGGGCGAGCTGGGTCGGTGGCGTCGGTGTCGACTCTTCGGGCGTTGCTGAGGTGCTCGGCGTCAGGGCCTGGATCAGCAGCACGGGGTAAGGAACTGCCCGGTGCACCAGCTCGGCCAACCGCAGCCACTGCGATGCCTTTCCTTGCGTGGGACGCACCTGCACGCTGAGCACGGCCACTTCCAGGTATTCGCGCCCGTCGGCGCGGTGTTCCGGGATGGCCACGGTGCTAGGCTTCAGCGCAGCGATCCACTGCAGCTCCTCGATGCCGTCGGTCAGCAGGCGTCGGTCGGCCGCCGTCGGCGCGCCGTGCTCGGCCAGCATCTTCTTGGGCACGCGCTGGTCCACCCGTGCGCGCTCGGGCAAGGCCAGCGCCTTGACCACGTCGTCGGCGGTGAGGTGGTGCGTCGCCGTCATGGGGTCAGCGCAGCTCCGAAAGCCTTGACGGTGTCCTCGCTGTCGCGGCCCGACACGGTCTTGCCGGTGGCGGCTTCGATGAGCTCCAGCAATGCGCCAGCGCGCAGGCGGATGAAGGCATCAAAGTCGTCTGCGCGCAGTGCGGCCACGGGGATGACGTGCGAGGCCAGGAACTCGTCCAGGCTGCTCGGCGGCACCTGCTTGGCCTTCTGGATCCGGCCCAGGTAGACGCTGGGGGCGTCACCGCTGATGAAGCGGTTGGTGCCAGCGGCCAGCGGCGCCTTGTTGATAACGCTGTTCCACTTGTCCTTGGGCAGCTTCTGTTTCTCGCACCACGCACGCGGGAAGATGTGGTGGATGTCGATGGCGTTGTTGAAGTAGGTGTTCAGGTCGATGGGCGTGCCGCTGACGAAGTCGCGCCCGCCGTGCTTCATCAGCAGGGCCGCCAAGCCCTTGTAGGCCGCTGCCAGTCGGCTCTGCAGCGACAGCAGGCGGGTGGGCGCGAAGTTAGCGTCGCGCACCGTGCGCGGCTCGGTGCCGCCGTCCACCCAAGCCACCACGTCCTGCATGTCCATCGCGAAGCGCGTCTCGTTGGCGCCTCCGTACAGTTCGCCCAGCACGCCGCTCCAGTACCAACGCAACAGGCTCTGCTTGATGCCGTGCAGGGTCGTTCGTTCGCCCAGGTGGGCGCAGATCGCGGCCAGCGGGATCAGCTGCGTGGCATAGGGCAGGCTGCGCTCGTCGAAGATCTTCTCCTCGGCCAGCAGCTCGGCCGCGCGCTTGAAGCCCAGTTCCAGGGCCGCCTCCAGCGCCTTGAAGTCCGCCAGATCCAGCTTCAGCACGTCGGCACGCTTGCAGCTCACCGCCGTCTTCTGAGCCAGGTGCCGCCGGTAGCCGGCCAACAGCGTGACGGCAGTCAGGAAGCTTGTGCCGTCCACGGCCTCCAGCACGTCGTGCTTGGCGGTCAGCCGTTCGCGCCGGGCGTCCCAGTCATCGCGCAGGTTGAACTCGTCCGCGGCAAAGGTGGCGGTCATCAGCTCGAACACGGTGAGCGTTACGCCGCCGGTGTTGACCTTCTCGAAGACCTGGCACACCGCCTCACGTGGCGTGTCTTGGGTCAGCTCGATGGCCGGCACCTTGAATTGCTGGAAGCGCAGCCAGATTTCGTTGCGGAACTTCTGCATGAACTGCATGGCTTCCGCGCCGAACTGGTGGTGGGCACTGAAGCCGCTCTCCCAGGTCATGAACCCCTGGATGTCGAACAGCAGCGCCACCGGGAACAAGCGCTGGGCGTACTGCAGCTCAGGCGTACTCACGTCGAGGTCGACCTTGCGGCCGAAGTCCGAAGTGACCTGCAGCGACTCGGGGACCGAGATCACGGCTTCCTCGCGGTCGGCATCCGGATCCAGGCACTTGGCCATGTCCAGGAAGTAGAGCCGGCGGATGTCGGCACCCTTCTCGGTGCGCGTGGGCACGGGCTGGCCGCTGCGCAATGACAGGTACATCGAGGTCAGGCGCTGTTGGCCGTCCAGCACCAGGGTCTTCGGCTTGGGCGCGGGCTGCAGTTGCACGCCGGCGAACAGCCGGGGCTTGAACGGCACGCCACCGGCCTCCAGGAACATCACGGCGCCGATGGGGTACGACAGGGACAGGCTCGCGATCAGCGACCGGATGTGGTTGTCATCCCAGACCCAGCCGCGCTGGAAGTCGGGCAGCTGAATCTGGCCGGCAGCGATGCCGTCGAGAACGTCCTTCAGGGCGGGTTCTGCGGTACGGAAGCTCATAGGAACATGCAATTCAAACGGTTGCGTCAGACACGTGCACGTGCACGCTGCTCGACCCGGGCCCTGAGAAGGGCTTGGACCTGCGCGTACAGGCGCGATTGGACGTTGGCCCGGTCGGCGATGCTGACGCACAGGGCGTAGGGCTCCAGGTCGTCGTTGACGTTGGACCAGGGCGCGTCTTGGCGGGTCACCACGATGAACAGCTGCCCGCGAGGGCGCTGCCTGAAAGTCCAACGAGACACCTGCAGCGTGCCGGCCTGGCGCGCTTCGCCAGACAGCCAGCGGTTGTTGCCGCGCTCGGACATGCCCTCGTCGCGGTTGCGCTGGAAGGCTGCCGCCACTTCATCCAGATTGTTGGCCACGACCAGGCTGAACTTCAGCTTGGTCATGCGGTAGTCCAGCCGCGTGGTCCGCACCACGGGGCTGTAGGCCAATGCAATAGTCACCTCCCGTGTGCGTCGCCCGCCTTCCCAGAACTCATCCGGGATGGGGACAGCGTAGAACTGGCAGCGGTCGTTGCCGATCTGCTCTTCGCAGATCAGCGACACGACGTTGTCGAGCGACTGCTCCAACGCGTGGTCGTTGATGCAACCGTAGCCGACCAGGCGCGTGAGCTTCTCGCGGCCTTCGGCGTTGTCGTTGGGGTTGAGCAGGGGGACCGATGGGTCAGGCCACTTGGCGTGGGCGCCCAGCAGCGCGCGCAGCAAGTTGTGGCTGGCGCCGGGCACACGGCGCAGCAGCTTGGCCGCCCGGTGGGCGACCGCTGGCGCTGCGAAGCTCGTGCCGACCTCTTCCCTAAATGCGTGGCCGCCGGCAAAGCCGCCGTTCGTCGTGACGACGCCAAGTCCACGATAGGTGGTGCGGCCGGTCAGCCGAACAACGGCCAGGTTGCCTGCATGCTCGACAAAGTCGGGCTTGATGGCGCCGTTGACGGTCGGGCCCGACCTTGTCAGGGGGAAGGGGTGGCCTGTGCGGGCGATGGGCCTGTCTTCGATGAGTTCCGGGCGCTGCTGTTGGCCGCGTGTGGCCTCATGGCGGGCAAGGCCCCCCACCGTCACAGCGTTCAGCGCCGTGGCGGGGTCTACCAAGCGCGCATGGTCCTCAAGCAAGTAGTCGGGGAACGATGCCAGCGGATCGGCGGGAAGGCCATCGGGAGAGAGATTTCCGGTAGAAACGACGAACACAACACCCAGCTCCCGCGTGAGGCGGTCCAGTGTGTAGGCCAGTCCTCGCACATGCCCACCGGCATAGACCTTGTTCAAGTCGCCGTAGCTGAGGTTGAAGACTTGGCAGCCGAAGCCAGCGTGCAAGTCTCGGACGGCGCGCTCGACGGCGTTCTCGACGAACTCTGTCTGGTCGTCTCCGTCATGGTTGAACACCCGCCCAGAAACCAGGAAGAGGCTGGGCACGAACTCGCCGCTGGCGATTGCAGCTTCAATGTCACCGTACAAGGCCAGCCCTGCGACCGAGGTGCCATGCCATGGATCGGCGTCGTCCGGGCTGCGATGTGGCAGCACGTAGCCTTGGGCATGGCCGACCGCTGGGGCAAGCAGCGGCTGGCCGGTGACGAGTCCGGCATCCAGCACGGCGATTCGGGGCGCCTCAGCGTCGGGCTGAGCGGGGGGTGGGAAGCGGTTCACGTCCGCAGCAACGGTACCGACGGCCACGCCCCAACGCGGCGGCAGATCTACTGTGCGCGCATCGCGGTAACGAAGCACTTGTTCCGCTGCTTGACGGCTGCAGCGCAGCCGCACCATGAGCAACGAGGCGGAGACAACCCTGTCGAGGATTTCCGCTCCGAGCTCCCCGGCGAAGGCCGTGAAGGACTCCATCGTGGACTGCCGATGAGCCGGCTGCTCCTGCGGCCAGAGCTCGACGTCCAGTGTGCAGAGGCCGTCTTGCGGCAGGCCCTGTTCAGCGAGTGCCGCGCCAGTCCTGTCTTCGGGTGTCCAGTGCTCGAACGCGTCGATGACAAACAGCAACTCTTTGCGCGTAACTCGCCCGTCACGTGCCAACGTCGCAAGCCGCTCCTCGACCAGGTTCAGCGCTGCCGCAGTGGCAAACGCAAGGACGACTTCGTGACCCTCCTGGCTGACGATTTCCAGGCCATCGATCAGGTTGAAGGGGGGAAGCTGCCGCTCGCCCTCGCGCAGGCGGATCTTCAGCAGCTTCCGGTCGTCAAATCCACCGAGGTCCTCGTTTGCCGCGACTTCGCGCACTGCGCGAAAGCTCCGAAGCAACGCATTGCCGTGGCCTCTTGGGTCCGCAGGCGCTGGTGCTCCGAAGCCGCGCGGCCGATGCCGATCGGTGACAGGAGACTCTTTTTCTAGTCGCAGGTGCTCATATGCCATCCAGTTGCCTCCCTAGGCCACTCAGTGGGGTTGTTGGTATTCCTTCGCCAGCGCAGCCTCTAGGTGGGCCTTGGCGAGGAACTCACGGTTGGATAGGATCATGTCTTTGACGGCGCGGCGAAGCACGCGCTCGATGTCGGCGTGGGACAGACCCTTGAAGAGCGCGGCGATCTTCGAGTCGTCGGTCTCGAAGTTCCGGCGCACGCCGGACAGCTTCAGGGCCAGCAGGCGCTTGGCCTGTTCCAGGTTCGGGGGCTCGAAGCGGATGACCTCGTCGAAGCGACGCCACACTGCCTTGTCCAGCAGGGTCTCGTAGTTCGTCGTCGCAATCAGGATGCTCGGGCCCCGGTAGCCGTCCATCATCTGCAGCACGGCATTGACGGAGCGCTTCAGCTCGCCGTGGTCATCGCTGGCGCCGCGATCCTTGCTCAGGGCGTCGAATTCGTCGAAGAGCGCAACTACGGGGCGCGCCGACACGTAGTCGAAGACCTTTCGCAAGTTGGCGGAGGTCTCGCCTAGCAGCGAGGAGATGACGGAGTCTAGGCGGACGACCACTAGCGGCAGTTCAAGCGCGCTGGCGATGACCTCGGCGGCAAGCGTCTTGCCGCAGCCGGGGGGGCCACAGAACAGCAGGCGTTGGGCTGGTTGGAGCCCGTGGGCCAGCAGCACATCACCGCGCCGGTGCTCCATCAGCACTTCGTCCAGCGCCGACTGCGCGCCGTCTCCCAGCACGATGTCGGCCTCGTCGCGGACGGCTGGCCGCTCTTCGACCAAGGCCAAGCCGCTGTCCTTATTGATGGGCAGATCTCTGGTGGGCAGTAGGCGCAGGTGGCCACGCCCTGCGGCTGACCGTTCACCATACAGCAGCCGTTCCAAATCGTTCGCTAGTAGGTGGTGCTTTTTCTCACGCTCTTCGCGAATGACAGCTTCGGAGGCGGCCTTGAAACCGTCCGCGTCGCCGTCAAGTCCCGTTTTGATCAACTGCCTGAGTAACTTTGCGTTGGACAAACTTCACCTGTCCTTTCCTGAATACTCGTATTTTGAGCCCGGGCTTGCATCACCAGGCAAGATCACCATGAACGCCAGCACCTCGAAGTCATTGCTGCCGGCGAACTCGCCCTTCATGGCGTGGGTACCGCCAGGCGAAAACAGGCTGGCGACGGCGCGCTCTTCGTTCTTGCCCACCACGGAAGCCACCGCCGCAGCCAGCAGCTTCTGCGCTTGACGCATGTCCTCGCCATGGCGGGTGGCCCTGTCGAACCTGGCACAGGCACCGTCGTCGGGCAGGTCTCGCCCAAGGGCCAGACGCTTGAGGCGGTCCAGAATGCGCTTGGCCTGGGGGTACGGCAGAAGCACGGTGCCATCCTCCCCAACGTGGGCCAAATAAATGGGGGCCAGTGGGTAGTCGGACTTCTGACCTTTGACTGTGACGGCGCCCTCTGCCCGCAGGCAGAAGATCACGCCAGGTTCAATGTCGGCGTCGATGCTGGTGGTAACAGCATGGGTACCCAGCGGCAGCGCCTCAAGCTGGCCTGGATGTTCCTTGAGGTACTGGGCCAAATCAATGCGGAAATCGGTCAGGGTCAGGTCGGTGATGGAGACGCCGCTGGAGAGATCTTCCATGTCGATGACCTGATCCTGCAGCTTGAGCAACTGCTTGCGGCGGTACTCCAGGTCGTTCATGGGATTGCCCGACTGCTGCTCGATCAGGTTTTCTTCCCCGGTGGCCGACACGTCCAACAAGACCATCCGTCCGCTGACGCGCTGCTCCAAGCCGATGTACTCCTCAAGCTCCATGTTGGGCCAGAAGTTGACCAGCTGGATGTTCTGGTTGGGTGAACCGATTCGGTCGATACGACCAAAGCGCTGAATGATGCGAACTGGGTTCCAGTGAATGTCGTAGTTGATGAGCCAGTCGCAGTCCTGAAGGTTCTGCCCCTCGGAAATGCAGTCGGTGGCAATCAGCAGGTCGATTTCGCCCTCGCTGGCCAGGTCGACGGGTCGTTCCTTTGCGCGAGGCGCAAAGGCGGACAGAACGCTGCTCATGCTCTTGCGCAAGCCTGGCAAGGTGGACTGGATACCGGCGCCGCCCGTCACCAGCGCAGCATTGACGCCCAGGCTGGCTTTGGCCCATTCCGCCAAGTGGGAGTACAGGTACTGCGCCGTATCTGAAAATGCGGTGAAGACGATGATCTTGCGGTTACCGGCGTTGATGGGGTTGCGGCACTTCTGCTCGATCATTTCCCGCAGCTTGGCCAGCTTGGCGTCACGCGCAGCGTCCACTTGCTGGGCAGCCGCCAACAGCGTAGCAAGGCGGTTGCGGTCTTCAATGAGATCTTGCTTCCAGCGGATGAGGTCCACATCGCTCAGCAGCACCTTGACTTTGCGCCCGACCAACAGGGTCTCGAACGCCGGGTCGTCCACGTCGATATCGGCAATGTCGATCTCTTCTATACCTTCGCTGCCCACCGCCCCAGCAGCAAATGCCTCAATGTGAGCAAGTACGGCCTCGACGTCCTTGAGCTGACGGTGCACGGTCAGCGAGAAGGACGAAACAGCACTCTCCATGCGCTTGAGCACGTTGACACGCAGCAGGTGGATCAAGCTCTCTTCACGATCTGCTTGCCGGAAAAAGCTTTCGCCGCCCCGGATCTCGGTGCTGTACTTGGCGTCGTAGGCGGCCTGTTTGTGCGGCAGCAGGTAGCGCAGGGGCGCGTAGCTGGCCAGGTTCAGGCGCCGGATTTCCAGGTTGATGTCTTTGATGGCGCGGAATTTGCCGGCCAGATCAACATCGGCCTTGATGTTGATCGGAGGCAAGCGGCCGGGAAACTTGCCGGTTTCGTCGGTGCCGTAGTACCGCTCAATGTGCCGGCGTGAGCGTGCAATCGTGAGGTGATCCAGCAGGGTGAAGTAGTCAAAGCCCAGCATCTCCACCAGGGAGCCTGGCGTGCGCTCGGCCTCGGGCATGTCCAGCCAGCGGTTGAACTGAATCTGCGCCTTGCGAGTGGTTTGTTCAATGCTGTCGATGCCCTGCTCAAGCAGTGCCGTGTCGTCGCCCTCGGTGGCAAAGGCGATCTGGTTCTTGAGGTCCGCCAGACGGTTGTTGACCGGTGTGGCCGAGAGCATCAGAACACGGGTCTTGACACCCTCTTTGATTATCTTGCGCATAAGGCGGTCGTAACGGGTTTCCTTGCCCTTGTTGGACGCCTTGTTGCGGAAGTTGTGGCTTTCGTCGATGACAACCAGGTCGTAGTTGCCCCAGTTCACGTGGCTCAGGTCGATGTCGCCGGAGTTGCCACCTTCACGGGAAAGGTCGGTATGGTTCAGAACGTCGTAGTTGAACCGGTCAGCCGCCAGCACATTGCGCTTGTCATTGGCCTTGTAGAGCGTCCAATTGTCGCGCAGCCGTTTAGGAGCCAGCACCAGCACGCGGTCGTTTCGCAGCTCATGGTACTTAATGACGGCCAGCGCCTCGAAGGTCTTACCCAGGCCGACACTGTCGGCGATGATGCAGCCGCCAAAGCGGGCCAGCTTATCGATGGCGCCCACCACACCGTCGCGTTGGAACTTGAACAGCTTCTTCCAGATGACGGTGTTACGGATGCCGGTAGCCGACCGGACGATGCGCTCCTCGTCCAGGGCGTCGTCCCGCCCACCGAGCAGGTGATTCAGGATCAACGTGTATACGGTGAACGGAGCCTTGTGCTCGCCCATATGCCGGAGGGTGGAAATCAGCTCTTCCCGCCGTTCGGGTTGAGCGCCCAGCTTGGCCCATTGGTGGTCAAACCACTGTGCGAGCTGAGCCGCCTCGGCGGCCGATTCGGACGCATGGATCAGGTTCATCGGGTTGCCTGGGGTCAGGCCCAAACCGTCCGAGCTGAAGGCGAAAGACCCCAGCACCACCTGCTCTGGTGAGCCTTGTGCGTCACGCACGACCGCTGCACCTTGGGGAACACGTCCATGGGCTCGCCGCAGATCCACTTTGCCCTCCAGCCACTGGGCGCACTGGTTGGCCAGCCACCGCGCCTGCAGTTTGTTGCGGTTGGCCCGGTCACCGTCACCACCAAGGAGGTCCAGGGAATCATCCCCTGGCGGCAAGATGAGCTGAACTCGCTCCAGCTTCGCCAAGGCATCGCGCACCTCGGCAAAGGCAAACAGCGAGAACGAAGGGGTGACGCAACCGACCTTGCTGCCAAGCTTGAGGTGCGGGCGCACCAGATCAATGACGCGGTCTGTTCCGCTGTTCTGTATTAGACGCACGTAGCCTCACCTGATGGAACATTTCTTGAAAATGTATCTGACTTCGCCCGCTCGGTTAGCCGACGTCTTGCCCGACCCCTCCCCCCCCTAC
>Ga0255127_1000133_pt1 | contig 40240 bp, 34 predicted proteins | sample Law_Miss_RepB_8d_FD_188555 | JGI IMG/M metagenome (GOLD analysis project Ga0255127, IMG submission 188555) | Freshwater microbial communities from St. Lawrence River, New York, United States - Law_Miss_RepB_8d | ecosystem: Environmental > Aquatic > Freshwater > River | place: USA: New York...
AGGGCGCATAAGGAGCAGGGTGATGGAGTCTGCGACAAACAATTTTCTCAGGAAGACTGGATGGCGCTGGCGCTTGAGCAGACAGCCTTGGCGGCGGCTCATGTCAGCGTCTCCAGATACGGTCGCATCACATTGCCCACGCAGTCCGCCACCGTCGGCCAGAGTGGAGTGCTCTGATGCCAGTCGATTTGGCAATGCATAGCCCCCCTATATCTGAAACAGCTTGTTGATCTTGATGGCAAACCCACGGTTGCGCAGCTCCAGCCCGCTGGGGTGAGCAAACGGATCCGTGTTGCGGTCGTCGCTGTACACCACGAAGAATTCACTGCCAGGCGCCCACTCCCAGCGAAAGCGGAAGTTGGTGCTGAACGAGCTGGCGTTGGAATCGTATTGAATGAGGCCACCCAGATACATGCGCGGCGACAGCGTGTAGGTCACCCGAAAGCTCGACAATTCCGTTCTGAAATCACCTTCGGGCAGTTCCACCTTGTTGATGGAGTAACTCGGCTCCACCGACAATTGCGGCGACAGTTCAATACGCCCGCTGCCAAAGCCGATAGAGGTATTGGTGCCGCTCCAGAAGTCCCCCACGCGCAGCGACAGAATACCGCTGACATTGCGCTGCGCGCCAAAATTGTAGGAGGCCTGGTAACTGGTGAAGTCGTACTTGCCCGGGCGCAACGTGACTCCCGGGGCAATTCGGAAAGGCCGCACCAGCATTTCGAAGTCGTCACTGGCTGAAACAGTGAAGATGTCACTGGTTTCAAATTCAGTCGCGAAACTCAGGCTGCGCTGACGCGACTCCAGTGCATCCGTTGTGGCGGACCAGAACGCCTGAGTATTGGCTTCGAGATTGAACCGGCGAATCCACTCGATGGACGCCGGTCGCGGGCTGTAACGGGCGCCTGCGGAGAACTGCTTGAAATTGTTGCGCCGCTTGAAACCGATTTCCGGATTGAAGTTGTTCTCCACCACCAGATACCCCGTGTTGAGTCCGTACAGATCGCTGTCGTACGCCACGTTGGCCATGTAACTCTGGTTGTCGTTTTTTAGATTGGGACTGTCAGTCTTGGCCAGATAGGTGTCGAAGGAAAAGTCTTCCAGAAAATCGAATGCACCGTCGACGGCATACAGCTGACTGGAGCCCTGGCCCACCAGCGATTCGGATCTGTCGGTGAGCATGACGCCCACGGTGCTGCGACTGAAGACATCGCGCTTGACGCGCAGCACGGAAAACCCCGTGGATTCCAGCGTGGGGAAATCCTCCGCGTCGGTATTGATGGTCAGCGCGCCAATCTCGTAATTGCCGACCTTGCCGGTGAGTCTGGCGCCCGCTTCGATCGGCACGATCTGCCCCTGCTCCAGCCCGATTCTGCGGCTGAAGAACATGGTGGGCACTTCCAGTCCGCGTGCCTGGGAGAAGTCAAAATTGCCGCGCCCCTCCAGAAAGAATTCGCGCTTCTCGGGAAACAGCTGACTGAAGCGAGTGAGGTTGACCTGGCGCTCGTCCACCTCCACCTGGGCAAAGTCAGTGTTGTACGTAAAGTCGGCGGTCAGGTTGTTGGTGATGCCGAATTTGACGTCGACGCCCGCTTCGCCTTCGGCCTTGTTGCTGATGCGAGGGTTGGATTCGCGGTTGGTAATGACATTGCCCAGGCCATAGGGTTTCACTTCCAGATTGAAGTTGCGCGCCGGCACCTGCAGGTTCTCCAGCGTGCCCGCTTCCGAGACCCGCCACATGCCCGACACCAGGCTGTTGCCCCGTGCGGCCGCGATCGGCACTTCCGTCAGGTAGGACGCTTCGTTGAAACGCCGGATGATGCGTCGCAGTTGCAATCCCCACACTTGTTCTTCGCCCGGTTCATAGCGCAACGAGCGAAAGGGTATTTCCATCTCGACTGTCCAGCCGCCATCGAAGCGGCCCACGCGGGAATCCCATACGACATTCCAGTCAAAATTCACGCCGCGACCACCGTCGCCTTCGTTGGTGATGGCGAAATCTGAAAAACCGCCAATGGGTGTCACCAGAAATGCGGAACCATTGCGCCGGTCCAGATAGGTGTCCACCAGCACTGAAAACGAATCATTGGTGCGCAGCTGCAGGGTGTCACGCCGCATTTCATTGGCGATCCATTCGCTCTCAGGGACGGATTCATACACTCGTGCCGCGACGTACAGATTGTCATCGTCGAAGTAGATCCACGCCTCGGTCTTCTCGCTGGCCGGCGAACCGGCATTGGGGATCTGCTGAATGAAATTGCTCAGCGGCGCAATCTGCGTATAGATCGCCTCATCGAGAGTGCCGTCGATGCGCACTTCTTCGTCGAAGCGCGTCGCATTGACGAAGGTGTTGCCCTCCGCGTCGCGCCTGACCACGATGTCCTGGGCAACAGCGATGGAGCAAAGAAGTGGCGAAAGCAGCAGGCTGATCTGACGTGCACTGTTCTTGTAATTGTTCATCACGTGATCCTGAATTGCGTAGTTATTGTCGATCCTGAATACGCCCGGCACCGCCGAGCTCGTAGTAGACAAGCGGTACAAAATCAATCGCGGTCCAGCCCGCTTCCTGACCCCACTGTGGGTCATATTCCGCAGTCACATTGGCGGCCATCACCTCATCCAGATGCTTGCCGTCCATGATCAGTGCCAGCACCTTGTCGCGAATATCGACAATCATGGCGCGGAACTCTTCCATCTCGGCGCGGCCGACGACCTCCAGCCCGTGACCTGGAATCACCTTGGTATCCGGCCCGGCCATGGCGATGGCCATGTCGAGTGCGGCGATGGTGCCGGCAAGGGTGCCGCCGTTGAATTTGTCGATGATGGGATAACTGCTGGTGCGGAACACATCGCCCAGATGCAGCACGTTGGACGTGGGGAAATACACAAACACATCGCCGTCGGTGTGGGCGGGCGGCGCCAGGAAGGCCCGCACCTCTTCCCCATTGATATGAAAACTGATGCCGTCGTTGAAGGTAATGACGGGGCGCGCGGCAACCGGTGGCGGTGGCGTGAAGCTGCCACCCTGCCGGGGAAAATGGTTCTTGTCCTGCAGAAAGCGCAGGCGGGTATTGTCGTGGGCGAAGATCAGCACGCCGAGCTCCGCCAGATTTTCATTGCCGCCGATGTGATCGATATGAACGTGCGTGTTCAGCAGAAAACGGATTTCGCTGTCGGTAACGGACTTCACGGCGGCCACCAGTCTGTCCGACAAGGGCGCGAAGAGGGAGTCCACCAGCAAGGCGCCATCGGGCCCGACCTGCACGCCCACATTGCCGCCGCCACCGGGGCGCTGCACCATGTAGACATTGCCCGCCACCGGCACGATGGCGAGCTCGACCCCCTGGAACTGGTCGGGTTGCCCGTAACCAGTGCCCGGCGTCAGCAGAATGGCAGCTGCCACCCAGAAAATTGCGAACTGTGCAGTCAGTTTTCTCATTCAAAGTGCTCCTGTCTCAGGCATGTCCAGTCCCCGTTCACGCAATACGTCTCCAAAAATCCGCGACGCATTGATGCCGCTCGGAAAGCCCGAGTAGAGTGTCACCTGGGCGATCAGCTCGGCAATCTCCTGCACACTCAGGCCATTGTCCAACCCCCGCAGCAGATGCGTGCGCAGCTGGTCGGACTGGTAACCGGCCAGGGTCACGGCGATGACGGCCAGGCTGCGCTCGCGGGGCGTCAGTGGTGTGCGCGTCCAGGTGTCGCCAAACACCAGGCCGTCGATCAGGGTTTCCAGATAGGGCGCGCCGGGGAAGCGGCTGTCGCCCAGTGGCAGGCCACGCGCAGCGAGCACCTCGGCCGTGACGCGCGAGGCATTCACGGCAGTGGGGAACCCAGAATAAAAGGCGATGTGGACGATGACTTCGGCCAGCTCGTCCTGGGTGACGTCATTGTCCAGGGCACGGGCCACCTCCACGCGCAACGTGCCGGAGGCGTATTGCGCGCTGGCCAGCGCGACGGTGATCAGACTGCGGTCCCGGGGCGAGAGCGCCGGGTTCTGGGGAAACGGCGCGGGGACCGTGGCGTCAGACCGCCCTGCTGACGGCGCGGACGACGCCCCGGCAGCACTGCCGGTCAGGCCGCGCTCGGCGAATACCTCGGCGGCAATGGCAGGGCCATCCACTTCGGAGGGAAGCGAGAGGTACCACTGCACCTGCGCCAGCGTCTCCTCGATCTCGCCCTGCGTCAGGCCATTGTCGAGGGCGCGCCCCATGTGCAGCCGCAACTCGCTGGCCGCGTTGAGGGCCTGGGTCACCGCCACGGTAATCATGCTGCGGTCACGCGGCGACAGACCGGGCCGTTCCCAGACATCGCCGTACACATATTCATTGCGGATCTGCCCCAGCCAGGGAGCGGCATCGTAGGCACCAGGGGGAGGCGGCGGCAGCTGGGCCAGCACCACGGGGCCAGTGCAGCACATCATCATGCCCACTACGCCCAGCATGGCGGCGCGAGCAAGTGGTGGCACTTTGACTTTTGAACCTTGCATCTTTCAACCCTCTCTCAACGAGTTTGAATTCACAGGCATGCTATGGCGCTAGCCAGGCTGAACTCGCCATGGAGATCCTTGTCCTGGCAGTTGTTGCAGGTGGCGCGACGCTGACGGGGGTCCCCTGTTGGTCCACAGTCTGTCCATGTGACCACGTTCCAGGCACCTTCCTGCTGGGTGAGAGGGCCAGCGATCTCGTTATTGACTGGTCATTTGCCGACAATGTGGAACTTTGCCAGATTCAGATCAGTACCGGCTGGCAGCCCCATGCCTTGAATCTCAACTGCATGGCGACACCTGAAGGGAAACTGCGACTGAACGGCCTGGTGTACCCCGTGACTGTTACCCGGGTCACAGATCCAGCGGAGCTGGATGTGGCATGGCGTGCCCGGGTCAGGACACAGCTGATAGTCGGCGCCGCGTCGCAGCCATCATACAGAGCATTGGCTATGGACAGCCCGGTTCATCTGGGCGTCCAGAAGAATACTTCCCAGGTATGCAAAGGCTCATTGGTGCCGGTAATGATTTCGCCCGTGAAGTCATAACGCATGGGCATATTGTATTTGGCACCGTATTGCTCGAGATATGGAATTCGGGCGTCACCCACGATTTCCTGAGCGCTCATGGCGTAGCTCTGATCGCCAATTCGCAACCAGCCATCGGGATTCGACCTCACGCGGTTACCCCAATAACCATTGTCCGGGCGAGTCGCTGTAATCACCCCCTCAGGTGTGCCCACATACCAGACGTGAATCACGAACGGAGGAAATCCGGCCAGTTTCAGCCGCGCCGTTGTCTCGCCGTTGATTTGACTCCAGTCTGCAGGTGCCGCCGTCAACTCACCTCCCAGCCTGACGCCTGGAAAACGCACATAGGGCGCCGTGAAAACGTAGTAAATGAGGCCCAGCGCCACTAGGGCGCCAAGTGCTATCCCGATTATGTTTTTTCTTGTTGTCATGGGTAGTTCTTCCTGAGTGATGGGGCGGCAGCCCCTGTTTGATTAACTGGGTTCAAAAATACTTCTTTCCGAAATCATTCTCCATCCCTCGTCGACCTTTCGTCAGCGGGAACGCCATGGCGCAATGGCGCGATCAGCAATGGAAACGCCCGTACTGAACAGTAGCACGACAGACAGCCACCACAGCAACTGCACAAGGACGGGCTCGAACGCCGAGACTGGTTCCAGGCGCGACAAGGCAAGCAACACGACAGGGACGAAATAGAACACGCCGTTCCAGCGTCCTAGAAAACTCATGCGCAACTGCTTTTGTCGGTACAACCAATAGGAATCAAAAACGTACTGCGAAAATGCCATGACGATCAGCACCGGCAGCCACACGGTGACAACGCCCGCCACGGCGGCACCAAACAACGCGCTGGTGACAAACAGAAAATCCACACTGTGGTCGAACAGCATGCCGCGAGAAGAGGCTGTTCCGTAGCGTCGCGCCAACTTGCCATCAAAATAATCTGACGCCACGGCGATTGCGACCAACGCCACCAGCAGCAGTGGCGAGAGCAGCGCAGGATCTGCACAAGCCAAAGCAACGGGTAGCGCCAGAAGCAGGCGCAGCGCAGTGAGGACGTTGGCAATCACGCTCCAAACAACTCCCGCTGAGCGCGTCGCCAGAACAAGAGTCCTATGCAGGCATTGAACAGAATGAAGAAATTGTGCTGCACAAAGCCGAATGCGGCCATCTGGCCCTCATTTTCAGGAAACAGGACTACCCACAGGGTGATTGCCGCAGCCCGCATCGGCGTTGGCACTGTGGCGGCGAAGAAGATCACCGGCAGTACGCCGATCATGGAAAGGAAACTGGCCTCCACGCCAAACATTCCCAGTGCCAGTGTGTATACCAGCATGGCGGTGATGATTGCGGGCGAGCGCAACAGAAAGAACGCGCCATAATGCCAGGGCCTCGCAAGCTTGAAAGCGTGCAGGATGCGTTTGTCGCGCAATGTGCTGCCAGGCAGGATTCGCCCCTGAAAATACAAAATCCACACGACCAGGAAGACCCCGGCGGCCAGCGCGATATAGGGGATCAGACCGAAGACTTCCGGCAGGACGTCGGTCGTAAACGTATACCCAATGGTTGCCCACACCAGGAGATAGAAAATTTCACAAAACATGATGAACAGCATGACCGAGCCGGTTTCCCAGCCTGGCACTTTGTCACGGCGATTCAGATAGTACGCCATGGCACCTTTGCCAATCTGTTCGTTGAAAACCGAGATGATATAGGCGCTGCCTCGTATCGGCATGATGTCTCGGTATTTCACACTGGCGATGAACCAGTTCAACGCGCGCGTGATGACCAGTGTGTCTATCGCGAAATAGATCACCGAATACGTCATCATCAACAGCAACCAGTTCAACCACTGCACGTTGGCAAAAACCTGGGACATATAGGCTCCCAACCCCAGCCCTTCGCGCAGCGCTGCGCCATTGAGGCGATAGTACAAATAGGCGTAGCAAAGGATTGTCAGTACCAGAAACACAATCCTCTGAAGGGCCTTGGGCTTCTTGCGCTGGGGAATATCGGGATTGGCCGTGGCAGCCTGTGGCTCTCCAGCATTCGAGTCAGTCATGGTGTGTCTCTTTATGGTGTGATGAATTTTTGAAGGGTAAGCGCGAGAGGTGTGAGAGCGACCCCGAGTTCCTTGTCGGCGTTGTGTTTGACCACTTCATCCAGGGTGATCACCTCGATCACTGCCGGCGTCATTCCCCCTGGCCGGACCAGCCCCTTCAATCGAGCACCCAGTTTGGCCACCCAGATCGGGACTGCACTGACTTCTATCTGGCGACCCTGCAGGTTTGCAGCCATGCGGATCAAATCGCAATATTGCACAGCCTCGGGCCCGACCAGTTCATGCAGCTCGCAGCCTTCGCGCCTGGCATTGCAGCTGTTGAGAATCGCCACACACAGATCATCAATGTCCAGCGGATGCATGGTGTAGCGCCCGCCACCCAGCAGTCTGGCGTTGGGCTTGGACGCCGCCCACTGGATGGCAGCCGCGCCAGCTGAACCAGGTCCGAGCAGAATGGGGGTGCGGATAATGGTCGCGGACAGATTGCAATCGGCGACCAACTGCTCCGCATCCGCCTTCGATTTGAAATAGGCATTTGCCGACCTGGGATCAGCGCCCACCACACTGATGAAGACCACGTGCGCAATGCCCGCTTTCTGTGCGGCGCTCAGCACCGCAGCAGTCGCATCCACATTGGCACTCTGGTACGTGGAGCCTTTGCTCTCGATGAGAATGCCGGCGAGGTGAACCAGACAATCTGCCCCCTCCAATGCCGCCACAAGGCCCGTGACATCGTCGTAGTCAATGACCGCAGGCGCAATCCGGGGAGACTCTGGAAACTCAGCGAACGAACGCGTCGAGCGGGCGCCGGCCACCACCGAGTGATCAGAGTCGGCCAGGAGATGCGCCAGCAGCGTTTTTCCAACCCGGCTGTTGGCGCCGGTCAGTGCGATTTTCATGGATTCCACCGTAATAGTTTGCTGCGTTGCTGCCTGGTAGCCGGAAGGTTCTCGATGTCCTTCAACAAATCAGCCTGCATTGCCTTGTGTCTCTGCTCTTGATTCGCGTGACCATACAGTGTGGTACGCATCCTGGGTGTGCGGCCAATGGCGAGAATCGCGGCCTCTATTGCCGCTGGCTGCCATTCCTGTCCGAAACCGGCACCAGCCGCACGGGTAATGCTTTCGTTCATGAGACTGCCACCAAGGTCGTTGCACCCGGCGTTCAGACATGCAGCCACTCCGTCCTGCCCCATTTTCACCCACGACGCCTGTATGTTGTCGATAAGACCGTGGAAGACCAGACGCGCCACCGCATGCATCAGCACGGCTTCCCGAAAGGTCGGGCCGCGCCTGGAGCGCCCCTTGAGATACATGGGCGCTTCCATCGGCACGTATGGCAAGGGGACAAATTCCGTGAAGCCGCCGGTTCGGGCCTGCAGATCACGCAGTCGCAGCAAATGACTTGCCCAGTGTGAGGGTGTCTCTATGTGACCGTACATGATGGTGGCGGTGGTTCTGAACCCAACGCGGTGAGCCGCTTCCATCACTGCCAGCCATTCATCAGTCCGCAGCTTGTCGGGACACAAGTGTTCGCGCACCTCGTCATGCAGGATCTCGGCAGCGGTGCCTGGCAAGGTATCAAGGCCGGCCAGTTTCAGCTGCTGCAGGAAGTCGTCCAGACCGATGCCCAGTGTCTTTGCGCCCTGCCATACCTCCAGTGGCGAAAACCCGTGTATGTGCATTCGAGGCGTCGCTTCTCGGACTGTATGCACGATATCCAGATAGGTCTGACCGGTGTAATCGGGATGAATCCCGCCCTGCAGACACACTTCGGTAGCACCTCGATCCCATGCCTCGATGCAGCGGCGGGCGAGCTCCTCGGCACTGATGTCATAGGACTTGCCGCGCAGGCTCTCATGGTGACGCCCCTTGGAGAAGGCGCAGAACTGGCATTTGAAATAGCACACGTTGGTGTAATTGATATTGCGGTTGACGACATAGCTGACAGTATCGCCACATACCGCTTGTCGCAAAGCGTCGGCCTGCCGGACCACATACGTGAAGTCCGCCCCGCGTGACTCGAAAAGCCGCGCGATCTGTTCTTCTTCTACCCGTTCCCCTGCGGCACACCGCGCCACGATCTCCCGCACCTGAGGGGTCACGTCTTCTTCGTTGACGGACTGCTTGAGCAAGCGGGCTTCAATAACCGGAACATGCACACCTTCGCCTGGCGTCCACATATCGCGGCGGGCCAGTCCGCTGCTGTCCATCAACTTCAATGCTGCCGGGCGAACTGCCTTATCCAGCCAGTTCTCACTGTTCAGTGCGAAGGAAGGATAAATCGTCAAACGCTGTTCCAGAAACTTCCCAGCGGCGGCAGTTTCGCTGGCAAGCAGATCAAGATGTGGCCACGGCGCTTCGGGATTGACGTGGTCCGGCGTGACAGGCGATACACCGCCCCAGTCATTGACACCGGCAGCGATGAGCTGGGGCAGGACGCCCGGGCTGAGATTGGGAGGAGCCTGGATAGACATCGCGGGCCCGAACAAAAGGCGTGCGACTGCTATTGTCCACAGCAAATCATTGAGGTCTGGCTCTGGCGCCTGCGCCATTCGCGTTCCAGGCTTGGCCCGGAAGTTCTGCACGATGATTTCCTGTATATGGCCGTACTCTTCATGCAGACGCCTCAATGCCAGCAGCGACTGAATGCGCTCCAGGCGCGTCTCCCCTATTCCGATCAGGATTCCTGAGGTGAACGGCACCTTTGCCTGCCCTGCCAGAGCGATCGTCTCAAGCCGACGCGCCGGGTCTTTATCAGGTGAGCCGTAGTGAGGCATGCCTTTTTCGCACAACCGAGTCGACGCTGACTCCAGCATGATGCCCATGGAGGCACTGACTGGCCTCAACATGGCAATCTCTTCGGCCGTCATGCATCCGGCGTTGATATGGGGAAGCAAACCGGTCTCTGCCAGGACAGCAGCGGCCACGTCGCGCACGTATTCCAGCGTGGAGCTCACGCCAATCTCGTCCAGGGCGTTGCGGGCTGCGCTATAACGCAACTCGGGCTTCTCTCCAAGCGTAAACAAGGCTTCCTGGCACCCATTGGCTGCACCCGTTCGGCATAACGCCAGCACACTTTCCAGGCTCATGTAGGCCTGATCAATGCGCCTGGGCGTCTTGGCGAACGTACAGTAATGGCAGACATCACGGCACAAGTGCGTGAGAGGAATGAAGACCTTGCGAGAATAGGTGACGAGCCTGCCATGCCCGGTATCGCGCAATTGCGCTGCCACAGCGGCCAGAACTGCAGTGTCCTGCAGTTCTGCCAATTCCATGGCACAGTCATCACGCAAATAAGCGCCTGTCAGTAATGGGTTTGTCATCGTGACACTCATGCCTGGCTGTCTGGAGACCATTGGTCGCAACTCAGCGTGGGACGTATTGACGGCCAACTATCAATGACGGATCGGCGTCCGGTTTTGGAACCAGTTTTTGAGGACGCCCGGCCTGATTGTCTGTTCCATAAAGATTGCCATCTTCATCAATGGACGCAGAATGCATCTCTATCCACATGTCCGGACCAGTAACTGGCAGGTTGAAGACATACGTCGGCGTGCCTTCCAGATCGAACTTCACAACCTTGGGGGGGTTCAAGTCTGTTACCCAGGCGGCATTGTCAGAGACGATGATGTCCAATGGCAGACCCAGGCCCGTCCAGGTGTCGACATATTCGAATTTTGGATAGTTGGCGCTGTCGCGCGACTCCACCTGTCGGAAAACCTTGACGTCACGTCTGTCACGGTCCAGGGCATAAAGATGCTCGTTCGGGCCCCATGCCAGGGTATGCACGCTGGCGAATTGATGCGGCAAATCGCCTGCTTCCCCGAATTCGCCACGATAGCTGCCGTCAGCATTGCGGATGACAATCCGCTTGTTGTCTCCCAGCCCGTCGGCTACCAGAAATTTGCCATCGGGAAGGAAGGCCACATCCTGCGGCAGGTGGTAATGGGTTTCGTCCCTGCCAGAGATGTTCTTCTCTCCCAGAGTCATCACCAACCGGCTGCCATCATTGGAAAACACGTAAATGATGTGGCCTGTTTCGTCCACCAGCCAGAGCTTTTTCTCCGGGTCATAAGGGCTTATCCGCAATTTGTGCGGACCAGGCCCATCGGTGCCGACGAACAAATGATCCCACTGGTCCCAGACCTCCAGGACTTCCCCGTCGCTGTTGATGATATAGATACTGTTTTGCCACACGCGACCCTGGCCACGCAGCACATTCCACCCCATGGAACCGGCAAATGTTGTGTACTCGGGCGGCAGTGGATCAGGCAATTGGGTCTCACCGCGCTGCAGAATGAAAATACGATCGGAGGACTCGACAACAACACTGGAGGTGCCGCCAAAGGTAAACCCCTCCGCTGCAAATGGCTTCATCCAGGATTCCGTGATGAAGTCATAGGGGCTGGGCCCGGCCTCGACAAGCGCTTGCCCGAAGGCAGGAAAACTCAGACACAGGGCGGCGAACCCTGCAAAAGCTCGTTGCAGTTTTTTCATTCTGGCCTCTTTGTTATTTCTGTTGTTGTAAGCGATGTACCAGGTAATGCGCTCAAGACGAAAGGATTGTCTCCCTGGCAAAGCGTGTCCGAGTCTACAGGGAATCTGTCAAATCTCAACCCGACACCAGTCGCTGCATTTCCCGCTATCTCCAGACCGGAATTCCCTCCCTTCACTCTGGCATTTCCAATCCACGGGGCCAGTGCAGCACATCATCACGCCCACCACGCCCAACAAGGTGGCGCGAGCAAGTGGTGGCACGTTGACTTCTGAACCTTGCCTCTTTCAACCCTTTCTCAACGAGATTGAATTCACTGGCATGCTAGTGCGCTATCCAGGCTGAACTCGCCTTGGAGATCCTTTCCATGATGGCGGTCCATGCAGGCTCGCGATGCTCTTCTCTGCATCGAAACACAATGGCATCGGCGGGATGCGCAGCAGCCTGCCGCAGGCTGGCATACAACTGCCTTGCTGCCGTGGCAGCGTCAGCATCCAGACACAACTCCTGAACGCTGTGGATGTGCGCTGGCCTCACAAGAACAACGCCCTCCACTGCGTCGGGCAGAGTGGCCAGAGCCGCATTGAGCGCCCCCAGAAGCTCGCCCTCGAAGGACTCTGCAACGGTGAACAGTGGCTTGCTTGGCATGTAGTGATGCTTCATCTGCCCCGGGGCGTCAGCGCGTTTCGAGTCGAGCCAGCGCGAGAAGAGTCCTGCGCCCTGCAGGACCTCCCTTATCTGATCCTGGGTCACGGCACCCGGACGCAGCAGACTGAACGAGTCCGCATTGATGGCAAGTACTGTGGATTCTATGCCCACCGCACAGGTACCGCCGTCGACGACATCCACCTGATTGCTGAACTCTTCGATGACGTGACTTGCGGCCGTGGGACTGGTGCGCCCGAACAGATTCGCGCTGGGCGCCGCAAAAGGCTCGCCCAACGCCGCGAGTATCTGCTGTGCAATCGGATGATTCGGACAGCGAATGCCCACCGTGCCGAGTCCCGACGTAATGAGACTGGAAACCAGATCAGACTTCGGCATGACCAAGGTCAGCGGGCCGGGCCAGAAGGCTTCAGCAAGGATTTGCGCAGCCTGTGGCCAGTCTTTTGCCAGTGATCTGGCCTGGGGAATATCACGCACATGCACAATCAGCGGATCGAAAAAGGGGCGCTTCTTCGTCGCGAAGATGCGCTTGAGCGCGATTTCAGAGTGAATGCGCCCCGCGAGGCCATAGACCGTCTCGGTGGGCACCGCGACCACCTCGTCGTTCTTGAGTCGCTCCGCAGCTTGGGCTGAAGTCACTACGCTCATGGGTCATCCCTGATGCAGGCTTGCTTTGTGTGTGATGCTGGAAAAGTGGTCGCGTGCAACAGACTGCCATAACACGTCAGTCCAGGGGCACTCGCCGCGCGATGGTAGCAGGAATACCCCACGCATGAGCAGCCACACCGTGATTGCAGGATTATACATCTGCGTTACAATGCCATCACTTCCCCTTTACGGCAGACGCCCCATGAGTCCCTCCAAGACCGCCACGCTGAACCTGCGTATCGACCCCCGCATCAAGGAAGCCGTGCGCATCGCCGCCCTGCGCGAACACCGCTCCATTGCCAACCTGATCGAGGTGCTGATTCGCAAGCACTGCGACGCCAACGGCATCTCCATCCCCGAGCAGCACGCCTTGTTTGGGGAGACCGATGATGAATGAGAAAACTCTGCGGGCACTGATCGAGGCGGGCGCGGTGCGCAAGCTGCGCATCATCGCCGATGGCAGCCTCTTCCACGTGGAGGCCGACACCCCCACCACAACCGTCACGGCCACCACTACCAAAGGCGCCATCAAGACCTGGAGCACGCTGGACAGCTGCGCGAAGTGGGTGCGAGGGCTGGGACTGGGTGTGGCGCAGATTCATCTAGCACGGTGGACGCCGGAACAGCGGGGCCTGCGCTTGTAGGCGCGGAATCAGCAACGAAAACTGCAGCGACCGCCCGCCCTCTGCTGTCACCCCGGTGTCAAACAGGTGGCTTAAAGTCAGTCACCACCCTTGAGAGAACCCAACATGACACGCACACATCTTCAAGCCTGGATCTTCCTCTGCAGCCTGCCCCTGGCCTCCCCCGCAGCCCTTGCGCAATGCGACATCGCTGACCCCGCCTCTGAAACCGCGCGCGGCACGGTGTTCGTCGACGGCAACGGCGACGGGGCGCGCAATGCCCGCGAGCAAGGCGTGCAGGGCGTGAGTGTCAGCAACGGCTGCGAAGTGGTGTTGACCGATGCGGACGGCGACTACGAAATTGCCCTGGCCCCTCTGCAGATCCTGTTCGTCTCGCAGCCTGCGGGCTACAGCATCGCCGTCGACGCCAACAATATTCCGCGCTTCTACTACCGGCACTATCCCGAAGGCACGCCTGACACCATTGGCGGCACCGCCGTGGCCTGGCAGTACGAAGTGGCGAATGCCACCGGGCCTCTGCCCGACGCCATCGACTTCCCACTGACAGCGATTGCCGATGACAGCATTCAATTCACGGCCCACGCCTTCGCCGACCCGCAGGCCCGCTCGGAACTGGATCAGGACAAGTTGCGCGAGGATCTGGTCACTACGCTGATCGGCAATCCCTTCGGTGCGCAGTTTGGCGTCACCGTGGGGGATGTCGTGTTTGACAGCCTGAGCCTGTATGACCGCCACAAGGAAATGATGGCGCTGATGGACATTCCCCAGTGGTATCTGCCGGGCAATCACGACATCAACTTCGAGTCTCCGGATGCCCGTTTTGCCAACGAAACCTACAAGCTGCACTTCGGCCCAACCTATTACTCGTTCAACTACGGCAATGTGCACTTCGTGGCACTGAACAATGTGGAGTACGCCGGCGCAGGGAACAGGCTGGCAGACGGCGAGGCTTATCGCGGCTATATCCACGACGAACAGCTGTACTGGCTGGCGCGCGACCTTGCACACGTGCCCAAGGATCATCTGATCGTGATCGCCTCCCATATCCCGCTGGTTTCGGAGGCAGTCGATGCCAGTGGCACGGTCACCACCGGCCCGCAAACGGAGAACTTTGCCCAACTGCTGGAAATTCTGCAGCCCTTCGAGCATCTCTACGGCATGGCCGGTCACGACACCAGCAACAGCTGGAAAGTGGAAGTGGGCCACAGCCACGGCTGGCACGGACAGCCCTGGATCGCACACACGCTGGCGGAAGTGCGCGGCAATGGCTGGGGCACCGGGCCGGAAGACTTGCGCGGTGTCAGCGACGCCATGATGCAGGATGGCAATCCCAACGGCTTCTACCTGCTGCGTTTTGACGATGTTGAAGTGGTACCGCAGTTCATGCCGTTTCCCTATGGTGCAGACGCCAATCAGGGCATGCGCATCACGCTCGACCCGCCACTGAGTCAGTCGGAGGGCGGCAGCGTCAATCGCGGCGCACTGGCGGACGGCACAAAGGTGGTTGTGAATCTTTTCGACGGAGGCGCGCGGGACTCTGTCTGGCTTTCGCTCAATGGCGCCGAGCGCCAGCCCATGACCTATGTGGTGCGCACCGACCCGTTTGTGGAGCGCGTGAACCAGCAGCTGCAGGGAACAGACCAGGCCATTGGTCCGGCGACCGTTTCAGCCCATGTCTGGGAGCTGCCGCTGCCCGCTGCGCTGCCTGCGGGTGTAAACCGCATCGAGGTGTTTAGCTTGGATGAGTTTGGCGAGCAGCATCAGCGTGCCTTCAGTTTTGAAGTGACGCGCTGAAGGCACCAGGACGGGCATCAGCCGGCTGATGCCTGGGCACTCCGAATTTGACGCTAATGCGCCTGCATTGAAGTGGACTCGACCCAGTTGATCCCGTCAAAATCTCGAACAATTTTTATAACCTTGTATTGTCTCAAGAGACGATCAAACTGCCGCTTTTTCATTTCTGGCAAGAGCTTCCGAGCCTTGTGGGTGTTGATCTTGCCATGTTCAGACACCAGATAGCGATTGTTCATGTAGTCGTAAAGACTGCGGGGATTGCGGTAGAAATTGGGTGCGCTTTGGCGAACAATCGCTGCGCCGATCTTGCACAAGCAAGGTTCCCTTGATTTGGGGCTGTAAAAGACAACGCTGTTGTCCTCTGTTCTCAACAAGGTCAAGGCAGAAATGACGGCAAGAAACGTATCGGCCTGTCTGAAGAAATTTTGAACAGATGCTGACGTGTCCTCCCTGAATTCATCGATATTTCCAGCCAGCATGTAGGAGATCAACGCATTGATGACGTTGAATCTTCCTATGGAATCCGATGAAGACACCATCTTACTCATGTAAGACGGGTCATTCAGAATCAGCATGTCAAAGGCAGACAGGCAGATGTCGTACGGCAGGTTCTGAATTCTTTCCAGAGTCATCACTGTCTATGCTAACGGGTACTTGGGGTTGTGAGGATACGTGGAAACTGGCCGCTGACTTGCCGTGTCGAAATCTGCCGAATGCGTGAAATCGAGCCCCAGAAGCAGCCCCATGGATCGCGCCTTGATAATGGCCTTGCTTTGCGAATCCACTGACAGTTTTCTGTAGAGATTGCGGATATGACTCTGCACAGTCGACACGCTGATTTCCATCTTCCTTGCGACTTGTGCGTAGGTCATGCCCGCTGCAATCCCGCGAAGCGTGTCGATTTCCCTTGCTGTCAGATTGAAATCCGCGGTAATGGCAGCTTCGGGCTTTGCTGACCTCTCTGATTTGAACAATCTTTCTACTATCTTTCCAGAAAACGAAGCATTCCCGGCAATCGTGCTTGTCAGCATGCTGACGATGATCTGCTCCGAGTCTGAATAGATCGCAAATGAATTGGCGCCATGTGCGAATGCTTTAATGATGGATGATTCCTTGGGCGATTTTGATATTCCTACAATCGAACAGGCTGGATATCGACTCCTGATTTCCGAGATCAACATGTTGCTGTTGATGTCCTCCAGATCGAGATCAATGACAGCAAGGTCCACCGCGTCGCGCGCATCAAAAATGCGTTCCGCCGCGAAAATACCTTTTATGAAAGCCTCAACATGCCATCTTCCTTCCAGCTTCATGACGTACTGCGAGGTTTTCTCCAGACATTCCTTGTCTCTGACAACAACGATTGCACGGTGGTAATCCCGTTCGGATTGCAAATCAACAACCGTCCCCTCCGGGAGATAGGGCGTCAGGTCGAGGGTAAAGTCCTGGCACCTTGCTATGAACCAGTCCATCAAGGGCGTCAGCCGCATGGGTTCGGCAATGAGATAGCCTTGACAGATGATCTCCCGGTGCCCCATGAGCCATTCCAGCGTTTCGCGGGTTTCCACACCTTCCACGCAGATACTCATATTCAAGGACTTCGCGATGTTTGCCATGGCGATGAGAATGGACTGCGAAGCGACATCATTGTGCAGATTGGTGACGAACTGTCTGTCCACTTTCAGTTCATCAAATCCGAGAGTCCGCAACCTTGACAGTCCTGAGTGGCCGGTGCCGAAGTCATCGATAGACAGTCGTATGCCGCGAATCATCATCCTGGCGATGGATTCCTGCACGTGGTGAAGTCCCTCCAGGCTGCCGTATTCGGTGATCTCAATGACCAATTTCTGGGGATCAAACAGGCGTCGGGCGAGCAGGGAAAATACCTTGTCAGGGAAAAGAGGATCGCGAAACGCATTCATGGGCACATTGATGGACACTGAGCCTTGGTAGCGCAGTTCATTCTGAATCGTCTGCACACCATGAAGCGCAAGCTCGAGAATGTTCAAGGTGAACTCGACGCCCATCTCGACGGATTCCATAACCTCCAGGAAGAAATTGGGCGTCAATGTGCCGTGTTTCGGGTGATCCCAACGTGACAGAGCCTCAAGCCCGCAAACGCGGCCTGTTCGCAAGTCGATCTGAGGTTGAAAGAAGGCAACGAACTCCTTGTTTTCGATCCCGCCACGAACATCTTCAATGGTAATCATGTCATCGATGATCGCCGGGGCGATCCTGGTGGGCATGGTGCAATGGGAGAGGACTGGACTTTTGATCATATCGCCTGTCAGCAAGAGCTGCAGCGCCTGAACATTCAGTGGCTTCCTGAACTGACCGAGCACGAAAAGTCCGTGACTTATGGCGGTTTCTACGGCCATGTCAACCACTTTGCCAGTGGCGCCACTGACGATGACAATGGCTGCGTTCGGGCACAGGCTCGCAAATTTTCGAATTTCAACAATGCCGTCTCTGTTTCCCCGCAAATACAGGTCGAGGATGATGAAATCCGCTGTCTCAAGCCACTCGGAAGGCACTTTCCTGCTGTCATCGACACATTGCAGTTCGAAAAGTGCGCTCAACGCATGTTTGTAGAGCAAGGCGTAAACTGCGTCATCCTCAATGACGAGGACTTTTTTCTTGGCCACGGTCTTCCCCTACTTTTTGTAAGACCTTTCTTTCGCGCATCTTAGTCATTGACTGTCAGGAATTAAAATACCATAAATATGCCACATGCACTACTCAGTAGAGCAGGAGGCCAAGTCAGCGGGGCGTGCGCCGGGAGAGGACATCTGCCCTCCCCCGGGCACCGCGCATCACGTTCAGCCCCGGGCGACCATGGAGCCGCCGAAGGCCAATGCACTCAGGCGCGGGTGTAGGTGTTGAACCAGCTGACCATGCGGGACCAGGCCAGCTCGGCGGCTGCCTGGTTGTAGCGTTCGGGCGTGGCATCGTTGAAGAAGCCGTGCACTGCCGCCGGATGGATGTCGGCCTCGTAGGTGACTCCCGCCGCCTGCAGCGCCGCCTCGTAGGCAGGCCAGGCTTCCACCAGACGGGTGTCCAGCTCGCCGTGCTGCACCAGGATGGCCGCCTTGATGCTGGGCACATCGGCCACCGGAGCGGCGGCGCCGTAGAACGGCACTGCAGCTGCCAGGTCTGCCCCGAGCCGCACAGCCAGCTGGTTCGACACCCCGCCGCCGTAACAGAAGCCCGTTGCCCCGATCTTGCCATTGCAGTCCTCACGCCCTTTCAGCCACAGCGCAGCTGCCACGATGTCCTCGAAGCGCTTGTCGGCGTCCAGGCCACTGAAGAGCTGACCGCCCTGATAATCATCGCCGGGATAGCCCCCCACCGACGTCAGCACGTCCGGCGCAAAGGCCATGAAATTGGCCAGCGCCAGGCGGCGCGCCACGTCTTCGGTGTGGGGATTAAGGCCGCGGTTCTCATGAACCACGATGATGCCAGGCAATTTGCTGGGGGTTTCAGAACGGCTGTCGGCACTGTAAGGCCGCACAAGGTAACCGCGGATAAAGCCATGCCCCTGGGGCGACGGCAGGGTGACGTAACTGGCCGTGATGCGCTCGTCGTCGCGGGAGATCTGCTGCCCCATCGCGTAATCGGGCATCAGGGCCTCCACCAGTGCACCCGCAGTGAACCCGGCGACGACAAACTGCTTCGCCCGGCTCAGGAAGGTGCGGCGGCTGATCTCGCCGTGCACGTACTGGTTGTAGAGTTCGATGGCCTCGGCGGGCACGGTGCGTCGTACTTTCGCTGAGCTTTCTTGTTTTTCTGACATGGTGTCACCCCATTGGTGGTTGGTTTGATGGCGCAAGTCTGGAGAATGCTGGTTCAGAAGTTTTCTTGAACAGTCTGTCAGGACTTGGCGTTGACCGCCAGCGGTGGTCCGGGTGTTGAGACCATTTTTCGAGGGGCACGGGTTGTTGCACGCTGTGCGGCGCGGGGAAGTGAACATCCCCCTGCGACACCATGTCACGTAGGCAGGGGGTGCGTTTCGCCTTAAAGTCCCGCCTCACACCCGTCTGCGATCCCCCCGATTGAGACGCGTGTTCAGGACGGTGTGCTACGACAGGCACACTGTCCTGTTTCCCTTCTGCTTACTTCTCTTCGATCTTGCTCATCTGCTTGCCACAGCAGATTTCCTGATGCGGCATGGTGCCGGGCTCCTTCCGCTATCTGACCAAGCCCATCGTCATTGCCGAGCTCATGACGGCTCTGGATCAGGCGCTGGAACAATGAGCTGAGCCCGGTCGTTCATTGCTCCGAGAGCGTCCAGGCAATCAGCTCGACGGCGATGCGATCGGCCGCAATGCCCAGGGCCGCCACCAGCTGCCCGGCAGACGTGCCCGCCACGGGTTCCCGCGCCTCGAAGCGGCGAGCGCGCAGTATCTGGCGTGTCGCCGTATCCACGAGTTGTGCATCGTACTGAATCAGCGCCACCCCAGCGCTGTCGCCCACCTCATTGTGCAGCGCCCGCAACATGCCGCGCAGCTCCACACTGGCCTGCAGACCATCCGTGCTGGCACTGAGTCCTGCTACGCGGCCATCCTGCCAGAATGCGTTCAACAGCCAGTCGCGCCACAACTGGGGCACGGGCGCCGCCCAGCGGGCATCCGGATAGGCCTGAAAACTGTTGTCGCCCACCATGGCCAGAATGCGGGTGCCGCCAATGGAATCGGCGGTAGCAGGGGTGGCAATACGCAGCCCGCTCAATACCGACGCGGCCGCTGCCCCCGTCAGTGTGGAGGGTGGCAATTGATAGATATCCGCAGGTTCTGCTTCGGGCAATACACTGCAGGACAGCAGACTTGTGCACAGCACCAGAATGACAAAGAACGTTTTCATGGCTGGAACTCCTTGATGTTGTCGCCACCCAGCAGGAACCCGGCGGGGTCCTCGTCAAGGCGAGTCGTGATGTCGTTGAGACTGCTCAGCACGCCGCGCAGATCCGTGATGGCCGGGCCCAGCTCGGAGAGGCTTTGCATTCCATTGTTCAGTGCTTGAGCGTTGTCGTTCAGCAGCGTGTCCAGTTTCTGGCTGAACTGTTCCAGATTGGCGACCGTGTTGCTGGCGCTGAGCATGAGGGGCTCGCCCCGTGTCGTGATCTGATTGTCGATGCGCTGCAGAATCCGGCCAAGATCATCGCCCGCCTGCGCCAGACTCTCGAGCCCTTGCTGCAGCGTATCCTGCTGATCGTTCATGCTGGCCGTGAACGTGTCCAGATTGCTCAGCACGCTGCTGAGATTCTGCGCGTTCTCGTCGGAGAGAATGTTGTTGGCGCGATCCAGCAGGCTGGTGATGCTGGCCAGCAACTCGTCGCTGCTGACCCGCAGACGCGCGAACGACGAGGGCTCGGCGCGAATGACAGGCACGCCCTGCTCTGCCGTCAGCAGCGCACTGGTCGGCAGTCCCTGACTCAATTCGATGCCGGAGGCGCCCGTCACATTGAGCAGGGTCAGCCGTGCCGTGGTGTCCACTTTCACCGGCGCAGCGCTGGAGACGCGCACCCGTGCCCACACCAGTCGGGGATCCAGCGGGTCAAGCCGCAGGCGGTCAACCTCCCCCACGCGAATGCCGCTGTACTGCACAGGACTGCCGACCGACAGGCCGGAGACGGCCTCTTCGAACAGGATGTCGTACAGCTGATAGTCGCGGTCCACGCCAGAGCGCGACATCCACAGGATGAAGCCGAGCACGAGCGCGCCTGCGGTGAGGGTAAAGAGTCCGACGATGATGTGATGGGCACGGGTTTCCATAAGCTCAACTCTGGTCAAAATTCATGTAGGGGTGGTGCCACGCACAAGGGCGTCAGCCACCGCGGCCGCGCGCCCGCGCGGGCCGTGGAAATATTCCTGAATCCAGTCGTCCTGGGTGGCAGCGACAACCTCCAGCGTATCGGCTACCAGCACTTTTTTCTGTGACAACACGGCGATGCGGTCGCAGGTGGTGTAGAGCGTGTCAAGATCGTGCGTCACCATGAACACGGTCAGATTGAACGCATCGCGCAAGGTCAACAGGAGTTGATCGAAGGCGGCGGCGCCAATCGGGTCCAGCCCTGCCGTGGGTTCGTCCAGAAACAGAATGTCCGGGTCGAGCGCAAGCGCACGGGCCAGTGCTGCGCGCTTGATCATCCCGCCGGAAAGATCGGCCGGGTACAGATTGCCCGCGCTGGCGGGCAGACCGGTCAGCGCGAGTTTCACCGCAGCCACATGGGTGGCATCCCTGCGCGACAGCCGCGCATGTTCGATCAGGGGCAATGCGATGTTTTCCAGCACTGTGAGCGAGGAGAACAACGCGCCCTGCTGGAACAATACGCCGATGCGACGCTCCAGTTGCGCTCGCTCTGCCGGCGTCAGGGTCTGCAATTCCTTGTGGAGCATGGTGACCCGGCCAGCGCTCGGCCGCAGCAGTCCGACAATCGAACGCAGCAGCACGGACTTGCCGCTGCCAGAGCCTCCGACAACGCCCAGAATCTCGCCCCGGCGCACGTCCATGTCCAGGTTCTCGTGCACCGAGTGTTGTCCGAAACGATTGCAGAGTCCGCGCACTTCGATCACCGCTTCCGGCGGCTGCCCTGTCTTGTTGTTCGTCATGGGCGCATCACCAGTCCATCTGCATGAAGAACAAGGCGGCAAGCGCGTCCAGCAGGATCACGACGAAGATCGACTGTACGACTGCCGAGGTGGTGTGCTCGCCGACCGACTCCGCGCTGCCTTTGACCTTGAAACCTTCGAGGCAGCCGATCAGCGCGATCATCACGGCAAACAAGGGCGCCTTGCTCATTCCCAGATACAGATGCTTGAGAGGGATCTCCTGCACGATGCCCAGAAAGCGGGCGGGAGAAATGTCCAGACTCAGCACGGCCACCATGGCGCCGCCGAGCATGCCGGCCAGGATGGCGACAAAACTCAGAATGGGCAGCATGATCAGCAGTGCAAGGACGCGGGGAATGACCAGCAGTTCGATGGGATCGAGCCCCTGTACGCGCAGTGCATCAATCTCTTCATTCACTTTCATTGAGCCGATCTGCGCGGTGTAGGCGCTGGCGGTGCGACCCGCCAGCATGATGGCGGCCAGCAGTACTCCCATCTCGCGCATGAAGGCGTAGCCCACCAGATCCACGGTGTAGATGGTGGCTCCGAACTCCGCCAGCACGGTTGCCCCGAGAAACGCCACGACGGCTCCCACCAGAAAGTTCAGCAGTGCCACGATGGGAACGGCATTCAGCCCCGCCTGTTGCATCTGGGCCACCAGCGCGGTGTAGCGCCAGCGCCAGGGCTTGGGCAGCAGTGAAGCGAGTACCAGCAGGGTGAGTCCGAGAAACCCCAGAAACTGCAGCAGGTTGTGCCATCCACTGATGACGGTGGCGCCGACATCTGCCAGAGCGTCGCCCAATCGCCAGCGTCTGGCTTTGGGTTCAGCACCACGGGCCAGCATGGCGGAGGCTACGGCCAGCAGCAACGCGCGACGTTCTTCGGAAAGTCCAATTGCCGTGGGCGCGAGACGTTGCAGACTCTCGGCTCCCAGCAACTTCACCAGCAGCGCCGCGCCTGCCGTATCCAGTCCTGTCAGGCGGCTGGCATCCAGGCTCCGGACCACTCCGGCATCCTCCAGACTGGCACGACTGAGCAGCTTGTAGCGGGGCAATGTCCAGTCGCCCTGCAGATGCAGGGAGGCGTCAGCTTGCAGAACCAGATCTTGCTGTGCAGGAAGGTGTGTCATGGCAGCATTGTACCTGCACTTGACGGCTTCCCACATCTGCGCACCACACGTTTGGTTGCACAAAAAAAAGGGAGACCGAAGCCTCCCTTTCCAATCATCCCGCCTGTGCAGACTCTGGCGTCACTGAAAAGCCGCCAGACTCAAGCCTGCCTCAGCGCGGACGCGTGCCTGTCACTTCCACTTCCACACGACGGTCCGGTGCCAGACACGCAATCAGCTGTGCACGTGTCAGCTGCGGGCCGCACTGCGCCGCAGTTGTCACTGGTTCGGCGCCATTGACGCCACGCTTGGTGACCTTGGCTGCAGGAATGTCTGCGGAATTGACCAGATAGTCCTTTACCGCTGTGGCGCGGGAATTCGAAAGTCGCAGGTTGTAGTCAGGCGAACCGATGCGATCTGTGTGACCCGTCACCACGATAGTGTCGAACTGCTCGCCCGCAATCTCCTGCGCCTGGCCGGTCAGGAATTGACGTAGGAAAAGGCGCGGTGATGTTTCTGGTGACTGAGTTGCTGCCTTCTCTGCTGCGCCGCTTCAGCAATCGACGGGCCAAGCGGCGCCGTGCCAGAGAGCGCGACGAACAAGCCTGAACTGACAGGCGACCTGCGCCAGGAAGCGGCAGGTCGCACCAACTTGAGCCACCCCACTGCTGGCACCTGAAGGCTCCCGCCTTGCAATGCCCCTGCGTCACTGTACACACTCCGTGGCGTGAATCTTGCTGCTGAATCCTGCTGCATTGTCCCGGTCGATCCGCGACGCAGTACAGACACAGAATTCACCAACAGGAGCCCACAATGACAACAATGAAGAAAGCCTTGATCGCCATTCTGCTCGGCAGCGCCCTGCCACCGGGCGTCACTGCAGACGAGCAGTCGCTGTATGCCATCGGCACGGCACCCTCGGCAGCGCGCATCCAGAGTGACATTGAGACACTAGTCAGTTTCGGCACTCGCCACACGCTTTCGGAAACCGACTCTGACACACGCGGCATCGGCGCTGCGCGGCGCTGGATCAAGGCCGAGTTTGATGCCATTGCAGCGGCCTGCGGGGGTTGCCTGGAGGTGTTCTATGTCAGCGACATCGTCTCGGGCACCAATCGCATTCCTGGCTCCGTGGAAGTCGTGAATGTGATTGCCGTGCAGCGGGGCACGCGTGACACCAACCGCTACGTGATGATGACGGGGGACATCGACAACCGCATCAGCGACCCCATGAATTTCACCAATGACTCCCCCGGTGCCAATGACAATGCGTCAGGCATGGCAGGCGTGCTGGAGACGGCACGGGTGCTGAGCCAGTATCAGTTCCCCGGCTCGATCATCTACGCCGGACTTTCCGGCGAAGAACAGGGCCTGAACGGCGGCGCCATCTTCGCGAGCTGGGCACTGGAGCGCGGCTGGGACATGCAGGTGGTGATCAACAACGACATGATCGGCAACATTCGCGGCATCACCGGCGTCGTGAACAACACGACGGCCAGAGTGTTCTCGGAAGGCACCCGTTACGACGAAACCCCGGAGGAAGCTGCACAGCGCCGCTCGCAGGGTGGCGAGGTCGACTCTCCTTCGCGCAATGTGGCGCGCTACATCGATCAGATGGCGGATCTGTACGTGCCCAACCTGGATGTGATGATGGTGTACCGCCTGGACCGCTTCGGGCGCGGTGGCCATCATCGCCCGTTCAATGAAGCGGGCATTCCGGCGGTGCGCATCATGGAGACCAACGAGAACTACAACTGGCAGCACAACGATGTGCGCGAGGAAGATGGCATTGCCTATGGCGATGTGATCGAGCATGTGGACTTCGACTATGCTGCGAAACTTGCGGCCCTGAATGCCGTGACGCTGGCCTCGATGGCCTGGGCGCCTGCCCCGCCGAAGGAGGTCAGCATCACCGGCCAGATCAGCGCCGATACCACGCTGCGCTGGAGCAAGGTGCCAGGGGCCACTGGCTATCGCCTGCACTGGCGCCTGACGACCGAGCCGCAGTGGACATACTCGCGCACGGTAGGCGATGTGGAAGAATTCACACCGGAAAATGTCGTGATCGACAACTACTACTTCGGGGTGTCGAGTCTGTCTGAGACAGGCGTGCAGAGCCCGGTGGTCTTTCCGGGACCCGCTGGCGCCTTCTAGGAATCACAGAGAGATTCGCTCACTCTCCAGGGTTCGTCGGCAGAAATGCCGGCGGACCTTGCGTGCTCAGCCGCGCTTCACACCAAAGAGCACCATGTCGATCAGTGTGGTGAAGAAATGTTCGGTCACAGGGCTTTGTTCAATGAGGATGCGGTGCATGATTGCGCCTGCCAGGGTCGTGAGCACCAGCGTGACATCCGTGTCCTGCGCCAGCTCGCCCCGGGCGATTGCCCGTTCAAAGACAAGCGCGGGGCCGTTGATGCCTTGCTGATGCAGCATCGCGGCGGCAAGTCCCTTGACCTCCGGATTGGCCCCTTCCGCAAGCAAGGTCCGCAGCACGGCCAGCCCTGAGGGCGACTCCACAAACCCCACCGCAGTGCGCGCCAGCGCGAGCAAGTCTGCGCGCAGGTCGCCGCTGTCCAGTGCTTCTGCGGTATGCCCCATCGAGGCAGCGAGCGCTTCACGCACAAGATCCGCCTTGGTGGGCCAGCGGCGGTACACGCTGGTCTTGTTCAGCCCCGCAAGCGCGGCAACCTCGGGCACGCTGAGTCGCTCAAACCCATGGGTTGCCAGCTGCTCCAGCGCCACTTCCAGCACCCTGCGCACGACTGGCTCGCCACGTTGCTTCGTGTTTCGTGGTGTTGTCATGCCCGGAGAATAGAGCATCTCACCGGAAACGACAACTCATCGCAACAGTGAGTTGCAATAATAGCCATCCTCGCTATAATGCAACGGATAGTTGCTTTAAGGAGAGGATCATGTTGGAACAAGCACACCCGCTGGCAATGTTCTTCCAGGCGTTTGTTACTCAGACCATCGGCTATTTTTTCGTTGTCGGCCTCGTCTTTCTTGTGGTCTGGCGCTGGGGCGAGGAACGCTTTCGGGGCTCGCGAATTCAGGCGAAGAAACGCGTCGATCAGAAACAGCTGATTTTCGAAGTGAAGAACACACTGGGGACACTGGCCATCGGGACCGTGAGCGCGGTGATCATCTCGCTATGCTACGCGGCGGGGCTGACAAAGCTCTCTACCGACGCTTCGGCATTCACCTGGTGGGGCATCATCGCCAGCATCATCGGGTTCCTGTTGTTGAACGATCTGTGGTTCTATGCATGGCACAGATTGCTGCATCGGCCGTGGCTGTATCGACGCGTGCATGCTGTGCACCACAAGAGCGTGGATGTGAACCCCTTCTCCGTCTATTCGTTTCATCCCTTCGAGGCTTTCATCCTCGGGTCCGCCATATTCCCTGTGTTGTTTCTGGTGCCGATCTACCTGCCCGCCCTGGGGGTTCTGCAGGTCGTGGGCCTGATGAACAACATCATGTCGCACCTGGGCTATGAATTCCTGCCGCGCTGGTACGCCCGCATTCCGCCGTTTCGATGGATGAACACGGCGACTTTCCACAACCTGCACCACACAAGGCTCAATGGCAACTATGGCCTCTTTTTCCGCTTCTGGGATCGCGCGCTGGGTACAGAAGTACCAGAGTATGAAGAGACCTTCCTGAAGCGTGGTGCCGCGCTTCAAGCCTCGAATTCCAACTGAATCATCTACCTTACAACGGAGACCCCATGGATCTGCTTCAACAATTGCAATGGCGATATGCCGTAAAACTGTTCGATGGAAACCGTCGCACCAGCGACGAAGACATTGAGACCCTCGTGGCGGCCACTCATCTGTCCCCATCGGCTGCAGGTCTGCAGCCCTACAAGCTGGTGCATGTCCAGAATCGGGAGTTGCTGGCAAAGCTGGCCGATCATTCCATGATGAACAAGGACAAGATCAACAGTGCCGATGGCTTGTTCGTCCTGGCGATCTATCGCCAGCTGAGCCTCGACACCTTTACCGGCCATATCAATCAGATGATGGCCATGGGACTGATCCCGCCAGTGCCGGAGGCAGAGCTCGCGATACGCCATCAGCGCTTCATGGCGAGACTGCCAACGGATCAGGACTTCCAGACGTGGGCACACAAACAGGCCTACCTGGCACTCGGGACCCTGCTGACGGGATGTGCCATGCTGGGCATTGATGCATGCCCGATGGAAGGATTCGAAATCGCCAGTTATGACGAGCAACTGGGCCTCGCGGAACACTCCCTCACCAGTTCCGTCATTCTTGCCTATGGAACAAGAAGCCCTGCAGATCCAGGCCAGTTCAAGACGAAATACCGCCGTCCTCTGGAACAGTTTGCAGTGCGTTTTGCCTGAGGCTTGCTGAAGACAGCAAGCCTTAGGGCTGCCTATTGCGGATTCAGACAGGCCACTTCGCCGTTCTTCATCACCGTGTGAATGTCGCGCACGTTGCCGATGTCGTCGAAGGGATTCGCATTGAGAACCACCAGGTCTGCCATGTAGCCGGGGGCGATGCGACCCAGCTGCGAGCCGGCACCCAGGGCTTCTGCCGCGTCGCTCTGGGAAGAGCGCAGCGCCTGAGCCACTGTCAGCCCGGCCCCCACATAGATCTCCAGCTCACGGTGCAGTGAGTCGGCGTGACCCACGAAGGGCGAGTCCGTGCCTGCCACGATGCGGCCGCCACCATCCACGATGCGCTTCAGAATGTCCTGCTGGATCGCCAGGTCACTGCCGCGCTCGGACAATGCCATGGTGGGCGTGACGATGACGCGGGACTTGGTGATCAGTGCGATCACGTCCTGATAGGAGCGATCGAGGCGTGAGGCCTTCATGGAGAAACCGCGACGGCTGGTGGCCGACAGGTGCTCCATCTGGTCGGCGCCATTGGCGACCGCCGGGTACAGTTCATGGGACGACACGGGGATGCCGGCCTCATGGGCCAGTTCAATCGCGCGCTTCTGCACAGCGTAATCCTGACGGACATAGCTCTTGTACATGTTCAGCTGCAGCTCGGTGGACAAGCGCGAGGAGTCTTCAATACGCACCAGATCTTCCACTGTCTCCGACACGCCGTAGGACACCCGGGTGCCTTCATTCAGCGGACCCGCTGTAAAGACACGTGGCCCCGGACGACGGCCAGAGGCCTCGGACTCACGGCGCTCCACCGCATGGTAGGGGTCATCGCCAGTTTCACGCAGCGACGTGATGGCATGACACAGATACATATTGCCCAGCATGATGCCCTGCGTGATGGACTGGTGCGTATGGTTCTCGATCAGGCCGGGCATGACGAACTGCTCGGAGGCATCGATCAGGGTGCCTGTGGGCTGACTGAGGCCTGCCTGACGCACATCCGTGATGACACCGTTCTGTACCACGATGTCGACGCTGGGTACCCACATGTCGGAGAAGCCGTCATACATGCGTCCTGCACGGATGGTGAACGCCGCTTCCGGCAGCGCCTGTGTCCACTGGGGTTTGATGTCCAGCTGTGTGGTCTCGCCCGAGGCTTTGTCATACAGATGCATGTCCTGCCCGTCGATGAAGATCAGCTTGCTGCCATCGGCAGACCAGCTCGGGTTTTCCCCTGCGGCGGCAATCAATGTGGAATCTCCCAACTCACCTTCGGAACTCATCGGCGCCGACCACAGGGCGCCATCAATGCGATAGACGATCTCGCCGGTGCTGGACCACGCAGGCCGGTTGTGCTGACGACGCCCGAGTGACTTGCCTTCCACCGGGGAAATCATCAGCTTTTCGCCCTGCCCGTCCGCAGGCAGCACATACAACACATTCTTGCCTTCGCGGAAGCGGCTGTTCATGGGCTCGCGGTAATACACCACCACCTTGCTGCCATCGGGCGACCAGCTGGGCACGCTCGGCCCGAAGATGGTGTCCGCGACGATGATGTCGGCGCCCGTCGCCAGGTCCAGCACGTTGACAGTGGCCGAGATGAAGACGCTGTTGCCGCTGTCGGCCAGATACGCCAGCTTCGTGCCATCGGGTGACCACACCGGCGAATTTGCGGGCTTGGGCACATCAGTGATGCGGCGCTGTTCGCCGCTGGCGATGTCCAGCAGCCAGATGTCGGCCTTGCCCTCACGGTCGGACACGAAGGCGATCTGCGTGCCATCGGGTGACCAGCTCGGCGACATGTCGATGTAGACGTCGTCAGTGATATTGCGTGCCGGTGTGCCAGCCTCCAGGTCGGCCATCCACAGGTCACCCAGTGCGGTAAACGCCGCCTGGCTGCCATCGGGCGAGAGCACCGGGTCAACGATGCCAAGGGCGTCGCGCGGCGTCTGATCGGTGAAGTCATAGGTGCGGCGTTCGTAGGGCGTGCGATCCAGCGTCACTGTGGCAGAGAAAGCCACGGAAGGCCCTGACACACCGGTGGGCGACACGGTTTTCACGCCGCCGTCAGCCGTATAGTAAAGGGTGCCATCCGGCGCTTGCGACGGCCGGAAGGGGAACACGTCACCGCCATCCACCAGGCGGGTCATGCCACTGCCATCAGCGCGGACACTGGCCAGATAGCTGGTGTCATCGCCGATGCCCACCAGATACAGGTCCATGCCATCGGCAGACCACAGCGGCGCGCCGAGCAGCGGTGCGCGGTAAACTTCACGCGCCTGAGTGCCGGGCGTCAGCGAGCGCACCATCAGAATGTTCTCGGGTCCGTCGATGACATAGGCCAGCAGATTGCCATCGGGCGAGAGTGCCGGGTAAACCGCATTGCCATTGCCCGAGAAGTACGCAGTGTCAGGCATCACATAGCCGGTCTCCTCGGCCGTGGTGAGTTTGGTGCGCACGCCGCTGTCCAGGTTGGTGGACCAGAGGGAGTAGCCGCCATTCTCGTCGCTGGCGTAGTAAAGCGTGCTGCCATTGTTGCTGTAGGACGGATAGCGGGAATCGCCGCCACCATCGGGCAGCCGTTCCAGATCGCTGCCATCGGGTGCCACTGTCCACACGGAGAAGGCATCCGCCACGAAACCATAGAAGGCGATACTTTCGCCATCGGGATTCCACACCGGCTCCTGTGCATCCATCTCCGCAGGCGTAATCTGCGTTGCCGTGCCACCCGTGGCTGGCACCGACCACAGCGTGCCCTGGATCGCCAGAATCAAGGTCTCGCCATCCGGCGACAGGGCCGCCGCCATATTGGTGCCTTCGGTCATTTCAACGTCGATCAGCACACGTTCCTGGGCAGTGGCCGAGGCCATGCTGAGCAGCACGGCAAGTGTCAACTGCAATGCGCGGCGCAAGGCGGAAAGAGACGGTATTCCTGCAATCATGGGTGTTCTCCTGAATTCGAATGGAACGGTCTGAATGTGCTACATACCCCGGGGACAAGCAAGGGGCACCAGGAACAGGCAAGCGCCCCGGGGTGAGTCCCCGGGGCGCAGGCGCTGCAAGGTCGATCAGAACGAGTGGCGAACGCTCGCGTAGGAATAACGGCCCTGGGGCTGGTGCAGGTTGCCCAGGTAACCACCCGAGGCCAGTGGTGGCTGCTCGTCGGTTAGATTGCGTGCCCCGATACGCACGCTGGACTCACCGCCAAGGAAACCTGACAGGCTGTACTGTGCATACAGGTTGTAGGTCTGCAGAGAATCCACCTCCCAGGGATTGCGCGCGGCGTCCAGCACCGTGGGCTGTATCACGTCATCCGTGTACTGGGTCATGAATCCCACCTGCATCGGGCCGCGGCTCCAGGTGGCCGAGAGCGTCCACTTGATCTCAGGGTTGCCGGCCTGCGCAATCAGGTCGGAGAAGCCCGTCAGCGGCACTCCTGCGTTGATCACGCCGGAAGTCTTGGCATCCAGCCACTTGTTGAGCAGGTTGACGACTTCCCCCTTGCCGGCGCCTTCCACGCCTGACACCAGAATGATCACCGGTACGTTGGCCTCCCGGATGGCCCGCTGTATCTCCAGAAGCTTGGTCTGCAGCACGGGCTCGGCTTCGCTGAAGGCTTTCTTGCTGATGTGGCGGCCGAGTTCTGCGGTCTCGAACATGGTGAGGTCTCTTGTCGGAATCAAGATCGGGGTGCTTGGCGCGTTGTGCCTCGGAGGATCATACTCTGTGCCCGGGCGCACGTGCAGTGCGCTGGATCAAGTCAACCTCGCGCTCCGCGGAGACGTCCATGACATTGCGATTTTCTGCGGCCTTGCTGAGCCTGCTGACCTTGCTGGCGGGCGGCCTGCTCCCGGGCCCCGCCCAGGGACAGGTAGCGCAACAGGAAGGGCTGGTGACCCTGAATCGCCTGGAGGAGTCTCTTGCAGGCGGTCAGCCTTACACAGCCATGGATGCTGACACGCTGGCGGGATTCTATTTCCGTGCCGGCAATTACGTGCTGGCAGAGCCTCTGAACAAACGCCTGCTGGATGCTGACCCCAAACGTTTCGGTCAGCAGCCGGACGAGCCGACCGCCGTGGTGAACCTCCAGCATCTGGCGCTTCTGTATCAGGAACAGGGCCGTCTGGACGATGCGTTGCCCATGTTGACTCGTGCTCTCAATCTGGAGGAGCGCGCGGCCGGCGACGAGCACCCCGACGTGGCCACCGCCCTGAGCCTGCTGGCCGGGCTGCAGGTGCGCCGGGGGCAGTATGCCGATGCCGAAGATCATTACCGCCGGGCTCTGAACATCGACGAAACCGCGCTGGGGACGCGCCATCCCGCAGTCGCGGCGTCGGCAAGCAATCTGGGCGCCACACTGGCCATGCTGCGCCGCTACGAGGAAGCCGAGCCGCTGCTGCGCCAGGCCCTTGCCCTGTATGCACAAATGCTCGGGGAAGACGACCCGGATACCCGCATTGCAGCACGCAACCTGGGGGTGCTGCTGACCCGGCAGGGCAGGGGCAACGAGGCGGAGGGCCTGTTCACCGGCCTGCTGGAGAGTTACAGCGCCAGTCGGATAGGACTTGAGCCCCTGCTGGCAAGGGATCTGCACCGGCTTGCCGATCAGTACGTGGCGCAAGGGGAACTGCAGTCGGCCGAACCGCTGTACAAGCGGGCCCTGCAGATCAATCAGCGCGCGCTGGGCGAGGGGCATGTCCGCAATGCCCGGACCCTGCTGCAACTGGGTGATCTCTATCGCCATCTGGCGCTGTACGCCCTGGCCGCCCCGCAGTACCGCGAGGCCTTGCGACTGTTGTCCGCCCTGCCGGACACCGACACTGCGATGCTCGAGGATGTCCGTGCGCGGTTGGCAGACCTGCCCTCGCCGGGCGATGATACGCCCTAAGTGGGAGCGGGCCCTGCTTGTGGGAGCGGGTTTGCTGTGGGAGCGGGCTTGCAGTGGGAGCGGGCTTGCCCGCGAACTGACTTTTACCAAGTTCGCGGGCAAGCCCGCTCCCACAGCAAACCCGCTCCCACAGGCAGCCCACTGCCACAAGCAAACCCACTTTCACAAGCAAGCCCACTGCCACAAGCTAGCCTGCTCCCGGCAAGCGCCCCTTTCAACACGCCACGAGACCTTCCACCATGGACGACAGTCAGTTCACCATCTCGCTCAAACGCATCGAGAACTTCCTTTTCCAGATCGACTTCGACGCGTTCGGCAATGTGCTGACGGATGAACCGGAGCCCCTGGGCGGCGGCGAAGGCCCCAATCCCTCGGCCATGCTCGCGGCCGCCGTGGCCAATTGCCTCTCGGCAAGTCTGCTGTTTGCACTGCGCAAGCACAAGGAAGATCCGGGCGAGCTTAGTGCCACCGTGACGGGCAACGTCGAGCGGGTGGACCGCTTTCGCCGGGTGACGGGCTTCGCGGTGCAGATTCGCCTTGGGGTGCCCCAGGCGTCCCTGCCAGGCCTTGGCAAGGCGGTGGACGTTTTCGAGAACTTCTGCACGGTAACGCAGAGTGTGCGGCACGGGATTCCGGTCACCGTGGAAATTGTGGACAGCGCGGGGGTCAGCGTTCACAGCAGCATGACGGTGCAGGAATGAGCCAGGGGGAAAATGACGGCTACGCCTGGCACTGCCTGCCCTTCGACGCGCTGAGCCTGCTGCAGTTGCATGCCCTGTTGCGGCTGCGGCAGGAAGTGTTTGCCGTGGAGCAGAACAGTATCTATCTGGATGTGGATGGCAGAGACCCGGGGGCATTGCACCTGTTCGCCACGCAGGGGGCAGACATCGTCGCCTGCTGCCGCATTCTGGCACCGGGCGTGAAGTATGCGGAACCGTCCATCGGCCGTGTGTGCACCGCCGCCAGCCACCGCGGGCGCGGACTGGGCCTGGCGCTGATGCAGCGCGCCATTGCCTGCTGCGACCAGCGCTACGCCGGCGAGGGCATCCGCATTTCTGCGCAGTTGTATCTCAAGGATTTCTACGGCGCGCTGGGCTTCGCGCACACTTCGCAGGTGTACGACGAAGACGGCATCCCCCACATCGAAATGCGCAGACTATAGTTGCACCAGCACGCGGGCGTACAGGCGCCGTCCGCGACCATCAAACACACTGGCGTCGTAATTCACCAGGCCATCTTCCCGATGGGGAATCTCCGCATTGAAGGCATCCAGCACCCCCAGGGTCACCACGGCGCTGCCAAAGCGCGTGTTGTCCCAGTCATGGGAGTAGCTTTACTGCAAGTCCCAACTTTGATAACTGGCGATCTGCTTGCTGGCAAGCGCCCGCACAGCATCGCTGCCCATAGTCCAGATGTTCTCATAGGACAAGTCCCGGTAAGAGCCGATCAGACGCGTGATCACCGAGACATCGTGCTGCTCCTGTGACCAGAACAAGCTCACGGACCCCCGGTTGTCCGGCAGTGAACGCACCAGACTGCCATCGCCCGTGGTACCGGCGGCGTCAAACTTGCCGGATTCCAGCAGCCCCAGTTCCAGACCTGGCACATCCTTCAGGCGATACTGCCGCACATGCGTGTAGTCCAGAGCGAGGCGGAAATCCCCCATGTCGTTCTGCCAGCGGTAACCCACCTTTACATCCACGCCGTCCGTGAGGATTGTGCCGGCATTGATGGTGCTCAGCACCGTGGTGGTCAGCTGCGCCACGGGTGACCCGAACGAACGCACAACGCCTGGCACTTCATAACGGCGCGGATCGACGACGCAGTCCAGCCGTTGTTCCGAGCTGCGCCCGAACTGCGCTTCCAGAGCCGCCGGAATGCAGGCCTGATAAGGAGTGGAGGTATTGCCAGAAAGAGAACTGTTGAGAACGTAGTTCGCGGGATTCGCGGCGGCCTTCTGGAAAGCGGCGAGTTCCCCGGCAATCGCCGAAATGCCCGGCTGCGGCAGTACTTTGTCTTCAAGTTCGAAGCGCCAGAAATCGGCATTGACGCTGAGGCCATCGAGCGCTCCATCCGGCGTCCACAGAAAGCCTGCCGAGAAGGTGTCGGCGCGTTCGTTGCCCACCTCTGGCGCCGGGGCTCCCAGCGTGTAGGTCTGATTCGGCTGCGCATGTTCATTGGTGGGCGGCAGCAGGCCTGCACGCACGGCCTGATTGCGCAACGGATCGCGGAAGGTAATGCTGGCCGCCTCGAAACCTTCTTGCACGATGCCGACATTGGGCGCCCGGAATGACTGTGACCAGGAGCTGCGCAGCAGCAGGGCATCCCTTGCCCGCCAGCTTGCCGCGAGCTTGGGCGTTAGTTCGCTGCCAATGCCTCCCCCATAACTTTCCCAGCGCAACGCCATCTGGGTTTCCACATCTTCCATCACCGGCAAGGACAGCTCGGTGAACACTGCCTTCACATTGCGCTCGTTCCCGTAGTTGAAAATGCAGTAGGAGCATTCCAGGTTGTTGCTCAGATAATGAAAGTCATCGGGCACGCCACGATTGTCATAGCCAAGAATGGCATTGGGAAGGCCTGGCAGATTGAGCTCTGGTGCACGCGACTTGTTGATCTGGCGCCGGTACTGCGCCCCTGCGGCAAACTGCGCCGTACCGCCATCCAGCTCGAAGAGCTCGCCTGTCACCACCGCATCCAGCACACCCAGCGTGTTGCGCTTGTCGGCTCGCAACAGCTCGGGGCTCATCCAGTCTGCAAGTTCCCGGGAGTTGGCCAGCGCAGGATTGGTGAGCGCTGTCAGATAGTGGTTGTAGAACTGGCAGCCATCGCGGCCATGATTGTTGCTGGTCAGCGCCAGCGACAGGCTCTCGCGACTCATGAATACAAAGCCGGGAAAAAACGTCTGCGTCAGGCCGTCTCCGATGGCGCCGTTGGCCACGTTCCAGAATGTCGGCAACAGCCCGCCCGCCGGGCCTGGGAAATGTCGGAAGTCGAAACTCTTCGTGCCATTGGGCGTGCAGCCCGGACCGCCCAGGCCATTGGCTGCCAGCTCGGTGCGGTCACGCTGCAGCGTGCGATAGCGTTGTTCGAAGCTGGTGCCGCTCCATGACAGACCGACATCGTACGTGAACTCCCGGTCAGAAAAGGCCGTAAACTCGCCCTTGAGTCCGGTCTGCACACTGAGGGTGTTGGTGTCGCTGACATTGCTGTCGCCGCCAGTGCGTGGCGTGTTCAGCCGGACGTTGGCAAACATGGGCACATTCATGCCGCCATTGGCCAGTGCATTGGGCGCGTTGGGCACCGAGGTGGGCGCCTTCAGGCCTGCTGCCGGGGCGAAAAATCCCAGCTCCGCGGTCTGCCCGACTGCATAGCCGCCGAACAGCGGATTGCCGATGTGCGAACCCGGCGCGGCAAGAAAGACTGTAGGACCGCGCGCGCTGATGGCGCCGGAATCGGAACGCAGAATGCGCGAATCGGACCACTGGGCAAACGAGTAGAACTCGGCCCGTTCGCTGAAGCGATGCGAGAAAGACCCGGCAAGGCTGTCGCGCTTCATGCCCACCGTCATGTTCTCCCACGCATCGGTGAACTCGCGGCAAATGCCGGCATTCTCACCGCGATCGTCATTGCGGCTGCCAACAAAGAACGGGTCGCCACTGGCTGAGCGCAGACTTCTGCACAGCGGGTCGGTGTATACCGGTTCAGACAATCCGCCCTCGGCGATGTTGCGTGCAGTGGCGGCGCTGTTCACATAGGCCATGTTGAAGTTGGCGCCGAGTGCCGGGCTGTTGAACACTGCCGTTGCGGCGGTGGGGGTACTGCCCACGATGTCGTTGAAGCGGGAGTCCTCATCAAAATAGCGCGCGTCCATGACGGACACCGGGTCGCGCTCATAGCGCTCTCCGGCGAGTACCAGATGGGTGTCGCCCGACGCACTCGCTCACCCCCAGATGCCGCTGCCCGTCTTGTCGAACAGGCTGCCCGCCTTTTCCACATTCTGAATGTCGGCGTACAGCTCAAGTCCCTCGAATTCGGTGCGCATGATCATGTTGACCACACCCGCCACGGCATCGGAACCGTACAGCGCAGAGCCGCCATCAGTCAGCACCTCCATGCGCTCCACCATGACCAGTGGAATGGCGTTGATGTCCACCATCTCGCCACCGCTGCGCGTGGTGGCTGCAGCTGACACCTGGCGCCGGCCGTTGACTAGTGTCAGTGTCGAATTCTCACCCAGATTGCGCAGATTGACGTTGGCGATGCCTTCAATGAACTCTTCCTCACCTGAACCGGGATTGGAAATGGAGCCGGAATTGACCTGCAGATTCTTGATGACATCCCAGATCTGTGCAGCGCCCTGGGCTTCGATCCCGGCGCGGTCAATCACCTGCACCGGCGAAGGGCCATCGACAGGACTTCCACGCAGATACGAGCCTGTCACGAGGACTTCGTCTATATCGGGAGTGTCGGTCTGGGAGTGGGCAGGAACGCTGAACAGTGCCGCTGCAATGCTTGTGTACAACAGTGATTTTTGGGGGAGTTTTCCAGCAAGGCAGTACGAGAGAAGCATGCGCATTTCCTGTCGAGGTGAGGTTCGCGGAGCTCTGTTGCACGGCGGCAGATGAGCTCTTCTGAGTGAACTCTAATCAAAGCGGGGGGCATGACGCAACCGCGCGCAGACTAATCCTGTTAAGCTGTGCGCCTCGCATCACAATGCCGGCAGAAAATTGCAGACTTACGCATGAAAAAACTACTCCTGATGACGGGAAGCATCCTCCTGGTACTGGCGCTGCTGACACCCGCGCTGGTTGGTTTGCAGCTTGCCGACATCAGCACCCAGACACGCCTGCAGGAACTGACCGGGCAACCTGCGCTGCAGCTGCGCCTGGACAACGGTTGGTTTGCCAGCAGCGGCGAGATCGAAGTGTCGAACCCTGTCATTGGCGGTGTCGAATATCCTACAGTCATTTTGCGGGCCGACTTGAACGTGCAGCACGGGCCTCTGCTGCTCACTCCCGGCGGTTTCGGTGTGGGATTTGTGGCGGCAACGCTGCACCCCGAGCTCGGCAGCGGATTCACCGACAGCGTGATCACGGTAGTGGCGGGTTTCGACGGCGCGCTGCACGGCCTGCTGGAGAACGGCTCCTGGTCACTGGAAGGATCGGGAACCCGCACCACACTGGCCGACCTGCGTGTGGCTCTCGACATTCAGCGTTCCGGCCAGCTGAGTCTGGAGGCGCGTTCCACCCGCCTCAGCATCAGCGACCCCTTCATGGCACTGGAAGTGGTTGCCCCTGTCATTCAAATGAACAGTGAAAACCTCGCCCAATCCCCCCTCCCAGGCACACTGGGAATTTTCGCCGATGAATTCGCGATGGTTTCGCAGTCTGCCCAGGCACAGAATGTGACCCTGCAGGGCATTCGCCTGATTTATTCAGCCAGTGCGACACCCGGTGTGGATGGCCGTGGCCCGACGCTGAACCTGCGGCAGAACCTGGAGATTGATGCACTGCAGAGCTCGCTGGCGGTGACACAGCTGAAGGTGGATGCGCGCCTGGAAGGCATCGACCAGAAGCTGGTAGTGGATTATCTGACACTGCTGCGCGACACCCAGCCCTTGCTGAGCGTGATGCCGCCCGCCGAATTGCAGACCTATGTCGCTGCGCAGAGTCAGGACTTCACGCTGGCGCTGGCCCAGCACCCCTTCACGCAGAACACCCAGGTCGATTTACTACTGGATGGCCACAGCGTGCGCGGGGAACTTGCGCTGCACTGGCCCGGCGAGCCCAGCGCCCTGACCACGCGCCGCGTGAGCCTGGCGCGGGCACTGCGGGTGGTGCGCGTCACGCTGGCGCTGGCTGTGAACGAAGCTGCCTTCGCCGGCGGTCCACTGGCAACCGCAGTGGCAACGTATGTCACTCAGGGACTGCTGCTGCGCGACCAGGACACCATTACCTTGAATGCCGGGCTGCACGATGGCAGCCTGACATTGAACAATCAGCGCTTCCCGCTGGAACCTTTTTTGCGCTTTCTGACCCCCGGACAACCATGAACCAACAAGCCACGCAAGCCCGCCAGCAGTCTGCTCCCCGCCACCTGTTCTCCTGGCCCAAGTACTGGGCGGAGTGCTATGGCACTGCGCCCTATCTGCCGATGTCGCGAGCCGAGATGGACGCCCTGGGCTGGGACAGCTGCGACATCATCATCGTCACGGCAGATGCCTATGTGGACCATCCCAGCTTCGGCATGGCCGTCATTGGCCGCATGCTGGAGGCCCAGGGCTTCCGCGTGGGCATCATCGCGCAGCCGGCCTGGGATTCGGCCGAACCCTTCAAGGCTTTGGGCGAACCGAACCTGTTTTTCGGCGTGACTGGCGGCAACATGGACTCGCTGATCAACCGCTACACGGCGGACCTGCGCATCCGCACCGATGACGCCTATACCCCCCACGGCGAAGCAGGCAAGCGGCCGGACCGCTCGGTGATTGTGTACAGCCAGCGCTGCCGCGAGGCCTATTACAAGACGCCCATTGTGATTGGCGGCATCGAGGCCAGCCTGCGCCGCATCGCCCAGTACGACTACTGGAGTGACAAGGTGCGCAAGTCCGTGCTGATCGATTCCAATGCCGACATCCTGCTCTACGGCAATGCCGAACGTGCCGTGGTGGAAGTGGCACACCGCCTGGCGGCGGGCGAGAGCCTGAAGGACATGACGGACATCCGCGGCACCGCCATCGTGCGCGACGCCGTGCCGACGGGCTGGACCGAGATCGACTCTACCCGCATCGACTGGCCCAGCAAGATCGACGCCATTCCCAACCCCTACGAGATGAAGGACCCGGAGACCCAGAGCTGCGCCACCAAGGAAGAGCCCGTGGAGGCCGACGCGCCAAGCCCTGTGCGCATCATCCCCATGCCGCTGCACCGCAAGAATGATCTGGACAAGGACACCACCTACATCCGTCTGCCCTCCTTCAACAAGGTGCGCAATGACCCGGCGCTGTATGCCCATGCGTCCCGCGTGCTGCACCAGGAGGCCAACCCCTACAACGCCCGCGTGCTGGTGCAGAAGCACGACACCAAGGAAATCTGGGTGAACACGCCGCCCATACCGCTGGAAACCGACGAGATGGATGGCGTGTTCGACCTGGCGTACCAGCGCCGTCCGCACCCGGTATATGGCGATGCGAAAATACCTGCCTATGACATGATCAAGACGAGCGTGAACATCATGCGCGGCTGCTTCGGCGGCTGTACGTTCTGTTCCATCACCGAACACGAAGGCCGCATCATCCAGAGCCGCTCCGAAGAGTCCATCCTCAAGGAAATCGAAAATATCCGCGACCAGGTGCCAGGCTTCACCGGCACCATTTCCGACCTGGGCGGGCCCACGGCCAACATGTACCGCCTGAACTGCAAGTCAGAAACGATCCAGAAGAACTGCCGACGCCTGTCCTGCGTGTACCCGACCATCTGCCAGCACCTGGAGACGGACCACAAGCACACCACTGCGCTCTACCGCAAAGCGCGGATGATTCCCGGCATCAAGCGTGTGGCCATCGCCTCGGGCCTGCGCTATGACCTGGCAATTCGCGACCCGGAGTATGTGGAGGAGCTGGTGACGCACCATGTGGGCGGCTATCTCAAGATTGCCCCCGAACACAGTGAGGAGAACACGCTCTCGAAGATGATGAAGCCGAGCATCGGTTCCTATGATGCCTTCAAGGACATGTTCGAGCGCTTCTCGAAGAAAGCCGGCAAGGTGCAATACCTGATCCCCTATTTCATCGCGGCTCACCCCGGCACCGAAAACGAGGACATGCTGAACCTGGGCCTGTGGCTGAAGAAGAACAAGTTCAAACCGGACCAGGTGCAGACCTTCTACCCCTCGCCCATGGCGCTGGCCACGGCCATGTACTACAGCGGCAAGAATCCGCTCAAGAA
>Ga0255127_1000134_pt1 | contig 40234 bp, 36 predicted proteins | sample Law_Miss_RepB_8d_FD_188555 | JGI IMG/M metagenome (GOLD analysis project Ga0255127, IMG submission 188555) | Freshwater microbial communities from St. Lawrence River, New York, United States - Law_Miss_RepB_8d | ecosystem: Environmental > Aquatic > Freshwater > River | place: USA: New York...
CGCCACCGCCACCCGCCCCGTCCGGGCTGCAGCCATCGCCTGCCCATTTGGAGGTGCAGACCGGCTCAGATGTTCAGCCCCATCGGTCGCATCAGCCCCTGCCCGAAGGGCTGGCGCAGATGGACTGGGCCGCATTGCAAGAGGCGGTCAGCGGCTGCCAATCCTGCGCCTTGTGCGCCGCACGCCATGCGCCGATTTTGGGGACAGGTCACGCGCAGGCCACCTGGATGGTGGTGGGTGATTTGCCCAGCGAAGAAGACGATCAACAGGGGCAAGCCTTCACCGGGCCGGAAGGCGTGTTGCTGGACAACATGCTCAAGGCGGTGGGTGCGCGCCGCCTGAGCGCCGAGCCACAAGGCCCCCACACGGGCGCCACCAAGGCTTATTTGACCAGCGCCGTCAAATGCCGCCCGCCCGGTGGACGCAATCCCGATGCCACGGAACTGGCCGTTTGCGCCCACTATTTGTCACGCCAGGTCACGCTGGCGCAACCCCGGGTGATTCTGGCCATGGGGCGGTTTGCGATCCAGACGCTGTTGGGAACGACCGAGCCCATGGGCAAGTTGCGCGGCCGTTTGCACGACTTTCAGGGCGTGCCGGTGGTGGTGACTTATCCCCCGTCGAGCTTGCTGCGCACACCCGCCGACAAGGCCAAAGCCTGGGCCGATCTGGTGCTGGCGCTGCAGATCGTCAAGGACTGAAACGGGCTGAAGCCATCGACCGCTCAGCCTCCCCGGCAAAGCTTCAGCGTCGGCAACGTCCGTCTTCAGCCCAGGCGGCCCATGGCTTCGCCCATGACAATGGGCCGGGCGGGCATCCAGTCCTGGTTGAACCGCATCACCCCTTGGGGGAACAGCATCACCACGGTGGAGCCGAGCAAAAAGCGGCCCATTTCTTCGCCCTGCGCCAGGGCGATGTTGCCCATCTCATAGGTCCATTCGCGCACGGTGCCTGGGCGTGGCGGGTTGACCACGCCGTGCCACACGGTGGCCATGCTGCCCACAATGGTGGCGCCCACCAGCACCATCACAAACGGGCCATGCTCGCCCTCAAAAACGCACACCACCCGTTCGTTGCGGGCAAACAGGCCTGGCACGCCGCGTGCGGTGGTCGGGTTGACCGAAAACAGATCGCCGGGCACGTAAACCATGCGGGTCAGGCGTCCCGCGCAGGGCATGTGGATGCGGTGGTAGTCGCGTGGGCTCAGGTAGAGCGTGGCAAATTCACCGTCCTGAAACTGTGCGGCCAGTGCCGCGTCACCGCCCACCAATGCGCGTGTGCTGTAGCTGTGGCCCTTGGCCTGAAAGACCTGATCGCCCGAGATGGGACCGCACTGGCTGATGGCGCCGTCCACCGGGCTCACGAAATCGGCCGCAGCCAGCGGGCGCGCATCGCCACGCAAAGGGCGGGTGAAAAATTCGTTGAAGCTCTTGTAACTGGCGGTGTCCGGTTGGGCGGCTTCGGCCATGTTCACGTTGTAGCGCTTGACAAACCGGTTGATGATGCCTGTGGTGATGCCGCCCCATTGGCTGCCCGCCACCCAGCCCGCAAAGGCGGTCAAGGCTTGTTTGGGCATCAGGTATTGCGGCAAAACCGCCAGGCGGTCAGAAAAGGAAGGGGACATGGGTGGGCCGCGAGGGCGGTTCAGGTGAAGGCGCTGATTTTATCGGGCAGCCCGAACGTGACTTCGCCAGCCCTTGTGCGCAGGCACAATCCAGGCATGAACACCCCTTTGCTTTCGGTCGAGCACCTGGTCAAACGCTACGGCGATGCCACGGTGGTCGATGACCTGTCTTTTCACATTGGGCCCGGCGAGTGCCTGGGCGTGATCGGCCCCAACGGCGCTGGCAAAACCACCACCTTGCGCATGTGCCTGGGCCTGACGCATCCCGACGGTGGCGCCATCCGCTATTTCGAGGGTCTGCAAATGCCCCGCGACGTGCTGAGCATCAAGGCCCGGCTGGGCGTGGTGGCGCAAATGGACACGCTGGACCCGGACTTCACCGCCGAGGAAAATTTGCTGGTGTTTGGCCGCTACTTCGGCCTGTCGGACGCCACCATCCGCGAGCGCATTCCCCAGCTGTTGGCCTTTGGGGCACTGAGCCACAAGGCCAAGGCCAAACCCGGCGAGTTGTCGGGCGGCATGAAGCGGCGCCTGAGTTTGGGCCGCGCGCTCATCAACCACCCGCAACTGCTGATGCTGGACGAACCCACCACCGGCCTGGACCCGCAGGCGCGCCACCTGATGTGGGAGCGTTTGCAGCTGCTGCTGCAAGAGGGCAAGTCCATTTTGCTGACCACCCATTTCATGGATGAGGCCGAACGCCTGTGCCATCGGCTGCTGGTGATCGATCAGGGGCGCAAGATCGCCGAGGGCAAGCCGCGCGACCTGATCGCCGAGCACCTGGAGCCCGATGTGGTGGAGGTGTTTGGCCAAGGCGCGGTGGCGCTGGCGCAAGAGGCCGGCCTGAAGACTCTGGCCGGGCGGGTCGAGGTCAGCGGCGAGACGGTGTTCTTCTACACGCAAGACAGCCGCGCCCTGATGCACGCGCTGGAGGCCTGGCCGACGCTGCGCACCTTGCACCGCCCCTCCAACCTGGAAGATCTGTTTCTGAAATTGACCGGACGTCAGATCCGCGAGGGAGCTTGAGCATGAGCCAGATTCAAAACAACATTTGGGCCGCGCCCCGCCTGTCGATGCGCTGGTGGCCGGTGTTTCAGCGCAACTGGCTGGTCTGGAAAAAGCTGGCCATCCCGAGTCTGGTGGGCAACATCGCCGAGCCGCTGATGTGGCTGGTGGCCTTTGGTTACGGTCTGGGCTCGCTGGTCGGTCAGCTGGAGTCGGGCGGTGAAAAAGTGCCTTACATCCTTTACCTGGCCAGTGGCAGCATCTGCATGAGTGCGATGAATGCGGCGACCTTTGAGGCGCTGTATTCGGCGTTTTCCCGCATGCATGTGCAAAAAACCTGGGACGGCATCATGAACGCGCCAGTGCGGCTCGACGATGTGGTGATGGCCGAGATGCTGTGGGCTGCCTTCAAGGCGCTGTTCACTGTGACGGCGATTTTGGGGGTGATGCTGGTTTTGGGCATCAGCCACAGCTGGAAGCTGCTGGTCGCCTGGCCCGTGTTGCTGGGCGTGGGCATCACCTTCAGTTGCATGGCGCTGATCTTCAACGCGCTGGCCAAGGGCTATGACTTTTTCACCTACTACTTCACCCTGTTCCTCACGCCCATGATGTTCCTGTCGGGCATCTTTTTCCCGCGTGAGCAGCTGCCGCAGTGGGTCCGGCTCATTGCCGACTGGCTGCCGCTGTCGGTGGCAGTGGACTTGGTGCGTCCGCTGTTTCTGGACCGCTGGCCAGAGCATCCGCTGCGCAACGTGCTGGTGCTGGCGCTGTTTGCCGTGGTGTCGTTCTGGATTGCGCTGGCGCTGACGCGGAAGCGGTTTCGGAGTTGAGGCGGTCCGATGAAGGCGGGTTGAATCCCTGTCAGGCACAGGCCGTTCGCCAGATGGGGCGGTCATGACGCAAAGCCCGAGCCCAACGGTGGTTTGACAGCCGCGGCTCATCTGCGCTGCGCTGTCTTGTGGGTGTCTGCGCGATGCCCTCTCGCAGGCGAGAATTCAGCGGAAATCCGAGACAGGGTCAGCGAAGCAGGCCTGTGCCGAGGACTGACCCAACTATGACCTAGAAAGCCCCCTCTCGTGAATGCATCCATTCGCCCTGCTCTTCGCCCGGTGACGTTGGCCATCGGCCTGCTGTGCGCTGCCACTGCACAGGCCCAATCTGCAGCTGCGCCTGTGGCCGATGCAGGGGCACTGTCGCCCGTGGTGGTCAGCGCAGAACGGGGCAGCAGCGGCTTGTGGCGCAGTGCCACATCGGTCGATGTGGTCGAGGCCGATGAACTGCGCGAGGGGCAAGCCCAGGTCAACCTGTCCGAAGGTCTGGGTCGTGTGCCGGGTCTGGTGATTCGCAACCGGCAAAATTACGCCCAGGACCTGCAAATTTCGGTGCGCGGTTATGGCGCCCGCGCCACCTTCGGGGTGCGTGGTGTGCGTCTGTTTGTCGACGGCATTCCGGCCAGTGCGCCCGATGGTTCTGGTCAGGCGGCCAACTTTCCGTTGGGCAGTGCCGACCGGGTCGAAGTGGTGCGTGGCCCGATGGCCGCACTCTACGGTGCCTCGTCGGGCGGGGCCTTGCTGCTGTACACCGAAGAGGGTCAGCAGCCCGCGCAGTGGCGCACGGGCGTGGTGGCGGGCTCGGACGGTTTGCGGCGCCTGTCCACCCAGGCCACGGGTCAAACTGGCTCAGCGCAAGACCCGGGCTGGTCCTACGCCGTGGATCTGAGCCGATTTGAAACCGACGGCACACGGCCCCAATCGGCGGCTGACCGCAACACGGCCAACCTGAAACTCTCGCGCCCACACGAAGGCGGTCGCACCGTGTTGGTGTTCAACCGCCACAGCAGTTTCGCGCTGGACCCGCAGGGCCTCAGCCGCGCCGAGTTCGACGCCAACCCAGACCAAACCCATGCCGGTGCGCTCAGCTTCAACACCCGCAAAACCGTGTCCCAAACCCAGTTGGGTCTGGCCTTCGAGCAAGCGCTGGGCCACGGCCACAAGCTGGAGCTGATGGGCTATGGTGGTCAGCGGCAGGTGGTGCAATACCAGTCGATTGCCACGGGTGCACAAGTGCCTGCAGGCAGCGCGGGCGGTGTGATCGATCTGGACCGCGATTACTGGGGCTGGAATGCCCGCTGGCGGCACGAGCGCGACTGGCAAGGTGGCCGCCTGTCGGTCAGTGCCGGCGTGGCGTCCGACCTGCAAAGCGACAGCCGCAAAGGCTATGAAAACTTCGTGGGCAGCACGCTGGGCGTGCAGGGCAAGTTGCGCCGCGACGAGCTCAACCGTGCCCAAACGCTGGACCCGTATGCGCAAGCCGAGTGGCGCACGCAAGACCTCACGCTCATGGGCGGCGTGCGCCAGACCCGCACCGAGTACGAATCCACCGACCGCTACATCGTGGGCAGCAACCCAGACGACAGCGGTCGCAAGACCTTCCAGGCCAGCTTGCCGGTGGTGGGTGTGCGCTGGCAGTTGAACCCGTCCTTGCAGGCCTTTGCCAGCATGGGCAAGGGTTATGAAATCCCCACGCTCAACGAAGTGGCTTACCGCAGTGGCGGCGTCTCGGGCTTCAACACCGAACTCAACGCAGCCCGCAGCACCAGCGCCGAACTGGGCCTGCGCGGTCGTGCGGACAAGCTCCGCTGGAGCGCCACGGCCTTTGACATCCGCACCGACGACGAGATCGTGGTGCAAAACAACACGGGCGGGCGCACCACGTTCCAGAACGCGGGGCGCACCCTGCGCCAGGGGCTGGAGCTGGCGGGCGAATGGCGCAGTGGCCCGCTCACGCTCACATCGGCCTACACCTGGATGCAGGCGAACTACCAGGACGCGTTTTTGACTTGCACCACCACGGGCTGCCCCAACGCCAACCCGCAGGTGAAAGTGCCCGCAGGCAACCGCCTCCCGGGCCTGCCCATGCAGCAGCTGTTTGCGCAAGCGGCTTGGGACACGGGTTGGGCGGGCAGCCGGGTGACGTTGGAGGCACGCCATGTGGGCCGCGTGATGGTCAACGACCTGAACACCGATGCGGCGGCGGCCCACACCTTGTTCAACCTGGGCGTGCAGTTCAGGCAGGACCAGGGTGACTGGACGCTCAAGGAGTTCATCCGCCTGGACAACCTGATCGATCGAAAGCACGCGGGCTCGGTGATCGTGAACGATGGCAACGGCCGCTTCTTTGAACCCGGGGCCGGGCGCAAGCTGTTGCTGGGCCTGGAGGCGCAGCGCAGGTTCTGAAGGCTGTTTTCCCAAGCCCTGGCCAGCGGGCGTTGTTCTGCACCCGCGTGACCGGGCTGTCAGCCAGAGGCAGGTGCAGCCCCGTTAAGATCATTCTTTTTGAGTCCCCTCACTTTCAAGGAATGAAGAACATGAGCATCCAGACCGTAGGCATCATTGGCGCAGGCACCATGGGCAATGGCATCGCACAGGCGTGTGCGGTGTCGGGCATTCAGGTGGTGATGGTCGACATCTCGGACGCGGCCGTGGCCAAGGGCGTGGCCACCGTGGCCAGCAGCCTGGACCGTCTGGTCAAGAAAGAAAAAATCAGCGAGGCCGACAAGGCCGCAGCGCTGGCCCGTATCCAGGGCAGCAGCAATTACGATGACCTCAAAAGTGCCCAGCTGGTGATCGAAGCCGCCACCGAGAACCACGAACTCAAGGTCAAGATCCTGAAGCAGCTCGACGCCCTGCTGGCCCCCAATGTGATCATCGCGTCCAACACCTCGTCGATCTCGATCACCCAGCTGGCCGCCGCCACGCAGCGTGCGGACCGTTTCATCGGCATGCACTTCTTCAACCCCGTGCCCATGATGGCGCTGGTGGAAATCATCCGCGGCCTGCAGACCAGCGACGCCACGCACGACGCGGTGCATGACATGGCGCTGGCCCTGGGCAAGACCCCGATCACCGTGAAGAACGCCCCCGGCTTTGTGGTCAACCGCATCCTGGTGCCCATGATCAACGAAGCATTCTTCGTGCTGGGCGAAGGCCTGGCCGAGGCCGAAGCGATTGACGCGGGCATGAAGCTCGGCTGCAACCAGCCCATTGGCCCGCTGGCGCTGGCGGACATGATCGGTCTGGACGTGTGTCTGGCCGTGATGGAGGTCTACCTCAAGGAATTCGGCGACAGCAAATACCGCCCCAGCCCCTTGCTCAAGGAAATGGTCGCCGCAGGCCGCCTGGGCCGCAAGACCGGGCAAGGCGTTTACAAGTACTGATGTGCTTGTCGGACGATCCTTGGATTGCCGTCCATCTGGCTTGAGAGACTTTCACCACCAAGCTGGGTCTCGCCCCGGCGGGCGACTCACTTTCTCTTGCTTCGCCAAGAGAAAGTAAGCAAAGAGAAGGCGAGCCGGATTCGTCGTCCCTCCGCTAGCGCTCCGGGCACGCTGCGTTGCTCGGCCTGAACGGGGTGCGCCGCAAACTCGCTTCGCTCAAACACGCGTCGCCCCTGATCCGTTCAGTCCTGCGCTACTCGCCGACTCATAACGGCGGGGTGGACCACCATGCTGTCACGTTCGTGAACACGTCATCGCCATGCCGACCTCTACCATCGGGCCATGAACACCACCCCTCATCCCGAAGGCCAGATCGATTGCAGCGTGCACGGTGCAGTCCTTCAAATCTGCATCAACCGCCCGGCCAAGCGCAACGGCTTCACGCCCAAGATGTTCCGCGAACTGGGCGAGGCCTACACCCGGCTGGACGACGACCCGGCCCTGCGCGTGGGCGTGCTGTGTGCGGCGGGGGCACATTTCACCGCCGGGCTGGACTTGCCCACCATTGCGCCGCTCATGCAACGCGGCGAAAAGGCGGTGCCCTTGGGCCTGGTGGACCCGCTCAACCTGGGCATGGAAGGCTACCGCCGCCGCGTCAAACCCATGGTGGTGGCGGTGCAGGGCATCACCTACACACTGGGCATCGAGCTGATGCTGGCCGCCGACATCGTGGTCGCGGCCGATGACTGCCGTTTCTCGCAGCTGGAGGTGCAGCGCGGCATCATGGCCACGGGCGGGGCCACGCTGCGCATGGCCGAACGGGCGGGCATGGGCAACGCGCTCTTGCATTTGCTCACGGCTGATGTGTTTGACAGCGCCGAGGCCCTGCGCCTGAACTTTGTACAAAAGGTGGTGCCCACTGACCGCCTCTTGCCCGAGGCCATGCGCATCGCCGAACAGATCGCCGCGCAAGCCCCGCTGGCGGTGGTGGCCACGCGGCAAAACGTGCTCAAGGGCGTGGAGCATGGGCCATTGGTGGCCACGCACGATTTTCTGCCCGTGCAACAGCGCTTGTCGCGCAGTGAGGACGCGGCAGAAGGCGTGCGCTCGTTTGTGGAGAAACGAGCCGCTCGATTTACCGGCACCTGAAGTCAGCCGAGGCGGGTTTCGGCGGCGGCTTGATGCGCATCAAGACACCCAGGGTGGGCCGGATGCAAGATTCACTTCAGGCCCATCGGCGATGATGGGTGCCGATGCCCGACCAAGGAGACCCCATGAGGCTGGCCCTGCTGTCAGACCTGCACGCCAACCGGCAAGCGCTCGAGGCCTGTCTGGACCATGCCCGGACACAGGGGGTGGACCGGTACGCTTTTCTGGGCGATTTGGTGGGTTATGGGGCCGACCCGGTGGGGGTGGTGGATCAGGTGATGGCTTTGCAGGCGCAAGGGGCGCTGGTGCTCCAGGGCAACCACGATGCGATGGCGGTCATGCCGCCACGGGGCGATGTCTCGGTGGGTGCGAGCACGGCCGCCTGGACGCACCAGCAGCTCAGCGCTGTGCAGCGTGATTTTTTGGCGCAGCTGCCCATGACCGCCACCGTGGAACAGGTGTTGCTGGTGCACGCGAGTGCCGACAAGCCCGAAGCCTGGCGTTATGTGGAGAGCGAGCGTGCCGCCATGGCCTGCCTGGAGGCCGCCCGGGCACGCGGTCTGGTCGATGGCCATGCGCTTAACCAGGTGATGGTGGGCCATGTGCACCACCAGACTTTGTACTACCAGGGGGCCGGACGCGGCCTGATGCCTTTCAAGCCCACGCCCGGTGTGGGCGTGCCGTTGCCGCGTTCGCGCGCCTGCGTGGCCACGGTGGGCTCGGTGGGGCAGCCGCGCGATGGCGATCCCCGGGCCATGTACGCGATTTACGACATGGCGGCTGCGCGGCTGAGCTTTCACCGCGTGCCCTACGACCATGCGGCTGCCGCGCAGGCCATCCGGCAGGCCGGTTTGTCCGAATACTTTGCCCACCGACTGGAGACAGGACGTTGAAACGGTTGCAACCCGGTGAAGTCATCGATGGCTTCGAGATTGACGAATGCGTGCATGCCGGCGGCATGGCGCACATTTACAAAGTGCGTTACGCGCCCGCAGCAGATGGCAGTCGCCGCGTGTCTGAATTCCCGATGGCCATGAAGGTCCCGCGCATGACGGCGGGGGACGGGGCCGAGAACATCATCGGCTTCGAGATCGAGCACCAGATTTTGCAGGTCCTCACGGGACCGCATGTGCCGCGCTTTGTGGCGGCGGGCGATCTCTCGCGCGTGCCTTATCTGGTGATGGAATACGTGCAGGGGCAGACCTTGCAGCACTGGCTGGACCGGGAGGCGCCGCTGACGCCCGCCGAGATCGCCCGCCTGGGCGCGGCCATGGCCAAGGCCGCACACAGCCTGCACCGCCAGAACGTGTGCCACCTCGACCTCAAGCCTGCCAACGTGCTGATTCGCCCCGATGGCTCGGCGCTGTTGCTGGACTTTGGGCTGTCCTGCCATGCGCATTACCCGGACCTGCTGGCCGAAGAGTTGCGCAAGGCGGTGGGCTCGCCGATCTGGATCGCGCCCGAGCAGGTGGTGGGCGTGCGTGGCGATCCGCGCAGCGATGTGTTTGCCATCGGTGTGATGCTCTACCAGCTGGCCACCGGGGCACTGCCGTTTGGTGAGCCCGCCACCGTCGGCGGCTTGCGCCAGCGGCTGTGGATGGACCCGGTGCCGCCGCGAAAACGACGGCCCGATCTGCCCGAGTGGCTGCAGGAAGTGATCCTGCGCTGCCTGGCCCCTGTGGCGGCCGAGCGTTACCCTTCAGCCGCGCACCTGGCGTTTGATCTGACGCACACCGAAGACATCCGCATCACCGAACGTGGGCGCCAGACCCGGGCCACAGGTTTTGGGGTGCACTTCAAACGCTGGCTGCGTGCCGCTGGCATGCAGTACCAGCCCAGCCCCTTGCCTTCGCAGCAGATCGAGCAGGTGCCCATCGTGATGGTGGCCGTGCCCCACAAGGACGCGAGCGATGCCACGCTCTACTCTTTGCGCGAAGCGGTCTCGCGCTCGCTGGGCATCCGGCCCGGGGCGCGGCTGGCCTGTGTGACGGTCATCGCACCGGGCGAGACCAGCACGACCGAATCGCACAAAAGCGAAACCAGCGTGCACCGCTGGCACCTCACGCGTTTGCAGCAGTGGGCGCAGCCGCTGGACCTGAATGGGCACCAGACCTCCTTCCATGTGCTGGAGTCGGTCGATGTGGCCGATGCGCTGGTGAAGTACGCCGAAGGCAACCAGGTCAGCATGGTCATCCTGGGCGCGGCCACGCATGGCTTGCAATTGCAGCGTTTTGTGGCCACCGTGCCGATCAAGGTGGCCATGGCGGCGCCATGCACGGTGATCCTGGTCAAGCCTGCCTTGCCGTTCGAGCAACTGGTGGCCGCCTGAGCCCTTCGCGCTGCGCCACAATCGGTGCATGACCGAACCGAACGCCTTGCATCCTTACGCCGAACTCACCCCCGACCGGGTGATGGACGCCCTGACCGATCTGGGCTTGTGGCCCGATGGCCGCTTGCTGGCGCTCAGCTCTTACGAAAACCGGGTCTACCGTGCGCACCTGGACGAGCCGGTGCAAGGCAGCTCGGCGGTGGTGCTCAAGTTTTACCGGCCCGGCCGCTGGCGGCGCGAACAGATTCAGGAAGAACACGACTTTGCCGCCGAATTGGTGGCCGCCGAAGTGCCGGTGGTCGCCCCTTTGGTGCTGCAGGGCCAGACCCTGCACCAGAGCGCAGGCTTTGATTTTTCGGTCAGCCCTCTGCGCGGTGGCCGAGCCCCGGAGCTGGACGACTTGGATGTGCTGGAATGGATCGGCCGTTTTCTGGCCCGAATTCATACCGTGGGCGCGGCCAAGCCCTTTGCACACCGGCCCACACTCGATGTGCAGACCTTTGCGCTGGAGCCGGCCGAGTGGCTGCACACCCACCAGATGATTCCGCTGGAAGTCGAGCGAGAATGGCGCGAGGCTTTTGCGCAAGCCGTGGCGCTGGTGCAAGAAAAAATGGCGGAAGGCGTTTCAGAACGCCGCCTGATCCGCCTGCATGGCGACTGCCATCCCGGCAACATCCTGTGGACGCCCACCGAGCTGCCCGGCGGCGGCCCGCACTTTGTGGACCTGGACGATGCCCGCATGGGCCTTGCGGTGCAAGACCTGTGGATGCTGCTGTCGGGCGATCGCCGCCAACGCACGCAGCAGCTGTCGGCCCTGCTGGATGGCTATGAGCAAGTGCGCGACTTTGACCGCGCTGAGCTGCAGCTGATCGAGCCGCTGCGCACCTTGCGTCTGATCCACTACAGCGCCTGGCTGGCGCGGCGCTGGGAAGACCCGATTTTCCCGGTCAACTTTCCCTGGTTCGGAACGCCCGACTACTGGCGCGGCCAGGTGCTGATGCTGCAAGAGCAAATCGAGCAGATGCAGGAAGCGCCGCTGGTGGTGTGAACAGAGACACCACCCGCACGCTGTCTGGCAGGTCGGCGGCTTCAGCCTGGACATGCGACCGGAGCCAAGCCTAACAACGTCGGACCTGAAGGTGCCGACCTGCGCGGCTTTTGTCGGTGGCTTCAGCTGTGCTTGTAAAACTTGCCGTCCTTCATGATCGACAGGATGTTCTCGCCCTGTCCCAGCAGGCATGAAATGTCGGCCAGCGGGTTGCCCTTGACCAGCAGCAGGTCGGCTTTGGCACCGGGCTTGATCACGCCCAATTGGCCGGGCATGTTGAGCAACTCGGCGGCATTCACCGTGGCCTGTTGCAAAGTGGCGCCTGCGCCCAGAATGCCGGCGCGGATGCGCAACTCTTCAGACTGGTGGCGATGCGATTCGCCCAGCAAATCGGTGCCCAGCGCCATCTTGACGCCGGCCTTGGCCAGCAGCTCCAGCGCTTTCTGGCCCTGGCTGCGCACGGTCTCGATTTTGGCCACCGAGATCGGGGGCAAGCCCAGGCTGGCGCCTTCGTTGGCCAGGGCCTCGTACGTGATCAGGGTGGGCACCATGAATGCGCCACGCTCAGCCATGAAGGCGGCCGTCTCGGCATCGATCAGGTTGCCGTGTTCGATGCTGCGCACACCAAAGCCCACCGCCCGGCGAATCGCTTTGGGCGTGTAGGCGTGGGCCATGACGTAGGTGCCTGCGTGCTCGGCCTCGTCCACGATGGCGCGGATCTCGCCTTCGGAGTAGCCCAGGTAGTGGATCGGGTCGTTGGGCGAAGCCACACCGCCCGAGGCCATGATCTTGATCTGGTTGGCACCCTTCATGATTTCTTCACGCACCGCCAGCCGCACGTTGTCCACGCCATCGACCACACGGGCCAGCGCCCCCACGCGGGTGGAGCAGGCACAGGTTTCGAGCTCGTCGCTGCGCGGGCGCCCATCGCCATGTCCCCCGGTTTGGGACAAGGCGCGGCCTGCCGCAAAAATACGCGGTCCTTCGACCAGGTCGGTGCGGGTGGCTTCGGCCAGGTTCCAGTCGGCACCCCCGGCATCACGCACGGTGGTGAAGCCGCGCATCAGCATGCCCTTCATGATGGGGATGGCCCGCAAGGTGGCAAACACGTTAGGTTGCTGGCTGTTGTAGGTCAGGTTCAGGTGCGAGGCGATCACATGCACATGGCAGTCGATCAGGCCGGGCATCAGGGTCAGGCCCTGGGCCGAAACGGTTTGAGCGCCTTCGGGCACAGGCAGCTTGGGGCCCACCGCCTGGATGTGGCCATCGAGAACCCACACATCGGTGTTCGGCTGCAATTTCAGGGTTTCAACATCCAGCACGTTGGCCGATTGGATCAGGATCGAGGTCATACATCACTTTGAAAATAGGTCGACACGACGCGTCGACATGGGGAACCAAAGTCCATCATCTCAGCCGCTCACACCCTTGGACACCGCATAAACCCTAGGTTTTTCGCCTTGCGCCCGACTGGGGCGCTGCCTAGAATGAAATGTCACTCCAAACCGACAGGAATTGTGCATGTTGAAAAAAATCTTTCGTTCCACGCGCTTGCTGGCGCTGGCCTGCGGCATGTCTGCTGCCCTGGTCTCCGTCAGTGCCGTGCAGGCGTCCGAGCTCAAATGGGCCGCGCAAAACGACATCCTCACGCTGGACCCTCATTCGCAAAACCACGCCACCACCAACAACATTCTGGGCCATGCGTATGAGCCCCTGGTGCGTTACGACCGCAACTACAAGATCGAGCCTGCGCTGGCCACCAGCTGGCAAGTGGTCAACCCCACCACAGTCCGCTTTAACCTGCGCAAGAACGTGAAGTTCCAGGACGGCTCGGCCTTCACCGCCGACGATGTGTTGTTCTCTTTTGACCGCATCCGCCAGCCACAAGGCACCATGCAGATTTATGTGGCCGGTGTCAAAAGCATGAACAAAATCGATGACCACACCGTCGATGTGATCCTGGACAAGCCCAACCCCACCTTGCTCAACAGCTTCACCACCTTCCTCATCATGAGCAAGACCTGGGCGGTGAAGACCAAGTCCGAGAAAGTGCAGGACTACAAGGCCAAGGAAAACACCTTTGCCTCCACCAACGCCAACGGCACCGGCCCCTACATCATCAAGGAGTGGGTGGCAGACCAGCGCCTGGTCATGACCGCCAACAAGAACTGGTGGGACAAGCTGCCCGGCAATGTGACCGATGTGGTGTACACCCCGATCAAGTCCGACCCGACCCGCATCGCTGCCCTGCTGGCCGGCAACGTGGACCTGGTGACCGATTTGCCCACGCAAGACGTGGCCCGCCTGCGCTCCACACCTTCCTTGTTTGTGCTCGATGGCCCGGAGGTACGCACCATTTTCATTGGCGTGGACCAAGGCTCCAATGAGCTGAAATACGGCTCCAAAGGCCCCAACCCCTTCAAGGATGTGCGCGTGCGCAAGGCCCTGAACATGGCGATTGACCGCGTGGCCATCCAGCGCAGCATCATGCGTGGCCTGTCGGTGCCTGCCGCCATCATGGTCGCGCCGGGCGTCAATGGCCACACGCCCGAGCTGGACAAGGTGGCACCGCCCGATCTGGAAGGCGCCAAGAAATTGCTGGCCGATGCGGGCTATGCCAATGGTTTTGACTTCACGCTCGATTGCCCCAACAACCGCTACGTGAATGACGAAGAGGTGTGCCAGGCGGTGGTCAACATGTGGGCCAAGGTGGGCATTCGCGCCAAGCTCAATGCCACCAACTTCAGCAGCTTCATCGGCAAGATCCAGAACTTCGACTCCAGCGCTTACCTGCTGGGCTGGGGCGTGGCCACTTACGATGCGCAGTATTCCCTGCAGTCCCTGGTCATGACCCGCACCACCGGTTCGGACGGCAACTTCAACTTCCTGAAGATCAGCAACGCCAAGGTCGATGCCCTGACCGAAGCCATGAAAACCGAAATGGACAAGACCAAGCGTGACAACATGCTCAAGGAAGCCTTGACCATCACGCGCGATGAGGCCTTGTATGTGCCGCTGCACCACCAGATGCGCCCCTGGGCCATGAAGAAGAACGTGAGCATTGCGCACAACTCCAACGATGCGCCCAAGATGTATTACGCCACGGTGAAGTAAGGAGTTCGACACAGCCCTGGCCACCGTGAGGGTGGTCGAGGGTGTGCTGTTCTGCGGGATATCGCAGACGCTTTTGTTCAGCGCCGTGGTTCAGCGCCGTGCAGGGTGTATGCCCAAGCCCATGGCACAGCCGATCAAAGCTGGTTGGGCTGCACGGATCACATAGGTGGGAATCTGCTTCATGTACGCTTCAAAACGGCCCTTGGCCTCGAAAGCGGTGCGAAACCCCGACTGCGCGAAGTAGTCGCCCAAACGGCCAATCACGCCGCCCCCGATGTAGATGCCACCACGAGCGCCCAGCGTTAAAGCCAGGTTGGCGGCAGCGTTGCCCAACAGACGGCACATGCGATCCAGGGCCTCTTCGCAGGCCACATCTGTTGCGGCCAAGCCGCGTTCGGTCACTTGTGCGGCCTGCAAGGGCTCGGTCGGCGTACCGTTCAGTTGGCAAATGGCGCGGTACAAATTCTCCAGCCCCATGCCCGAGATGACCCGCTCTGCCGAGACGTGCGGGTAAGTCTGCCACAGCACGCGCAGGATGTCGGCCTCGCGCGCGCAGCTGGGGGCCAGACTCACATGTCCGCCTTCACCCGCAATGGGCACCCACTCGCCGCGCCGTGAACGCACCAGCGCAGACACCCCCAGACCTGTGCCCGGACCGATCAGGCCTTTGGGCGCATCGTGTACTGGCTCGCCCGAGCCGATTTGTTCCAGATCGCGGCCATTCAGAGCGGGTGCAGACATGGCCATGGCTTCCCAATCATTGAGCATGAGCAAGTGGTCCAGGCCCAGCGCCTGGCGCGTGGCTTCGATGGAAAACTGCCAATGGTTGTTGGTCATCTTCAGCACATCGCCATCGATCGGGTTAGCGATCGCAATGCAGGCTTGCGCCAGCGTTGGCTGCCCCACTTGCTGCAGATAGGCTTGCGCTGCGGCGGTCAGGTCGGGGTATTGCCCAGTGGGCAAGGTGACCTCATCGGTGATGGGGCTGCCGTCGCCACGCACCAGCGCAAAACGGGCGTTGGTGCCGCCGATGTCGCCCAGCAGGCGGGGGGCGTGGTCGTGCATGGAGGTGTTCATCGTGGTGTTCGTTCGACGTTTTGGAAACTCGGAGCCTGCAGTGCTTGTTGGTTATTGGCGGTTGGCTTGTCCGCGTCGCAGACCCGGTGCTTGAAATCTGGCACGGTGCGCTGGCAGACAGATGCTGGCGTTGTCATTTTGGATGATGACAGCAACGTGTGGCAGGCGGGTGCCGGATGTATCCAAAGAGCACAGGCTTCGTCTGCCGTTGGTCTGTTTTTCACAGGAGTCGCCATGGCCAAAGTTCTTGTTCTTTACTATTCCACCTACGGTCATATCGAAACCATGGCTCAGGCGGTGGCCGAGGGCGCACGCTCGACGGGCGCTGCGGTTGATCTGAAAAGGGTGCCCGAGACGGTGCCGGATGCGGTGGCCAAGGCGGCCCACTTCAAACTGGACCAGTCGGCAGCGCTGGCCACGGTGGCCGATCTGGAACATTACGACGCCATCATCGTGGGCGCGCCCACCCGGTTTGGCCGCATGCCGGGGCAAATGGCCAGCTTTCTGGACCAGGCCGGGGGCCTGTGGGCACGCGGTGCCTTGCACGGCAAGGTGGGCGGCGCCTTCACCTCCACCGCCACCCAGCATGGGGGGCAAGAGGTCACGCTGTTTTCCATCCTCACCAACCTGATGCACTTCGGCATGGTCATTGTGGGCTTGCCGTACAGCCACCTGGGCCAGATGACGCTCGATGAAATCGTGGGCGGCAGCCCCTATGGCGCGACCACCATTTCCGGCGACAAAGGCCAGCGCCAGCCCAGTGCCATCGAGCTGGACGGGGCGCGGCATCAGGGCCAGTTGATTGCGCAAACCGCCCAGCGGATATTTGACCGTTGACATGACGGTTGAAGTCACCGTGGCTGCCCGCTTTGAACACGATGCCATGGGGTCCATCGAGGTGGATGCCCGGCGCCTGTGGGGCGCGCAGACGCAACGTGCCTTGGTGCACTTTCGCATTTCCGACGAGCGCATGCCCATCGCGCTCATCCATGCGCTGGCTTCGGTCAAGCGGGCTTGTGCCCGTGTCCATGGCGAGCTGGGCCTGCTGCCTGCCAACAAAGTGCAAAGCATTGTGGCTGCTGCAGACGAGGTGATGGCAGGCAAGCACGACAGCGAGTTTCCGCTGGCGGTGTGGCAAACCGGCTCGGGCACCCAAACCCACATGAACATGAACGAGGTGCTGGCCAACCGGGGCTCCGAGCTGATGGGCGGTGTGCGGGGCATGCAGCGTCTGCTGCACCCCAACGATGACGTCAATCGCGGGCAATCTTCCAACGATGTGTTTCCTACCGCGATGCACCTGGCCGCAGCGCTGGCCATCCAGCAGAACCTGCTGCCTGCACTGGACAATTTGTCGGGTGCTTTGGCTGAAAAATCAAGGGCTTTCGCGGCGTTCATCAAGGTGGGTCGCACGCATTTGCAGGACGCCACCCCGATCACGCTGGGGCAAGAGTTTTCGGGCTATGTGGCGCAACTGGGTTCTTGCCACGCCAGATTGGTCGATGCCCTGGCGTGGTTGATGCCGCTGGCCTTGGGCGGCACAGCGGTGGGCACCGGGCTCAACACCCATCCGCAGTTTGGCGTGCGTGTGTGCGCCGAGCTGGCGCGTGTTCACCGCTTGCCCTTTGAGAGCGCCGACAACAAGTTTGCCGCCTTGGCCGCACACGATGCGCTGGTGGCGGTGCATGGGCAGCTCAAAACCCTGGCCGTGGCCTTGGTGAAAATCGCCAACGACATCCGCTGGTTGGCCTCTGGTCCCCGTTCAGGTTTGGGTGAAATCACCTTGGCAGAAAACGAGCCCGGCAGTTCCATGATGCCCGGCAAGGTGAACCCCACGCAGTGCGAGGCGCTGATCATGGCCTGCATGCAGGTCATGGGCAACGATGTGGCCATGGGCATCGGTGGCGCTTCGGGCAATTTCGAGCTGAATGTCTGCAAGCCGTTGATGGCCCACAACCTGCTGCAAAGCTTGCGTTTGCTCAGCGATGGCATGCGCAGCTTTGAGCGATATGCTGTGCAAGGCCTGCAAGCCAACACGCCACGCATGGACGACCACCTGCACAAGTCGCTGATGCTGGTCACTGCCCTGGTGCCGCATGTGGGTCACGACCGCGCCGCTGAAATCGCGCAATGGGCGCTGCGCCACCAGAGCACGTTGACCGAAGCGGCACTGTCACTGGGCTACGCCCGGCCGGACGATTTGGCCCGTTGGCTGGACCCCGCGTCCATGCTGGGCGCGGCCGATTCAGGCGACCAGCCCTGATCAGGGCCTGGACTCGGGCGGCGTTTGTTTTTGGGGGTCGACAATCACCCCGCCAACGCCCACACCGCCGCCCACACTCACGGGGCCGGAGCTGCCCACGCCCACGCCAGCGCGTCCGGTGACTTGGCCTGCGCCGTTCACGCCCACACCGACGCCGACAGGTCCGGAATGCGCGTTGACCCCTGCGCTGATGCCGCCCGTGCCCACGTTGACGCCCAGCGACACCCCGGGCAGGATGGGCACGCCAATGTTCACACCCGCACCGGTCTGCACGTTGGCACAGCCGGACAGGCCCGCCAAAAGGGTCAACAGGCCCAGGCGTTGGGGCCAGCGTGCGTGCAAAAGAAAAAGCGAAGGCAATAAGTTCATGCGCAGCATTGGAGCATTCTTTGGCCGTACAAACACAAGCAAAAATGCAAGCAAATGTGAATGGCACGCAGGCTCAGCCCCGGACCGCTGCCGGTGCAGGTCAGGTGCAAACGTTTCAAGCGCGAACCAATGCGCCGCGCTCAGCCTGCCGCACCCGCCAGAACAGCCAGCTGGCAATGCACAGATTGAGAAAATTCCACGCGATGCCATTGAGGAAGGCCGCGTGGTAGCTGCCTGTCATGTCAAACACCCAGCCCGACATCCACCCGCCCAGCGCCATGCCCAGCAAGGTGGCCATGATCACCGAGCCCACCCGGGCGCCCGCTTCTTTGGGGTTGAAGTGTTCGCGGATGATGATCGCGTAGGCGGGCACGATGCCGCCCTGGAACAGGCCAAACATGGCCGAGACGATGTACAGCGGCACCATGCCGTCAAAGGGCAGAAACATCAGCAGCGCCACGCCTTGCAAAAACGAGCCCAGCAGCAAAGTGCGGATGCCGCCAATGCGGTCACTGATCACGCCAAACACCAGGCGACTGACGATGCCGCAGGCCAGCATGAGCGAGAGCATTTCGGCCCCGCGTGCCGCGCCAAAACCCAGGTCGCTGCAATAGGCCACGATGTGCACCTGCGGCATGGACATGGCCACGCAACAGGCCACACCCGCGACAAACAGCAGGCCTTGGGCATGGGCGGGCCGCAGTCCGAAGGGGCGGCTGCGGTCTACCTCTGGGGCGCTGGCGTTGGCCGGGGCCAGGGTCACCAGGGGTGGGCGCTGGCGCATGCGTGTGGCCAGCAACAACATGCCCACGCCGCAAAAAATACCCAGCAGGATGTAGGTCTGACGCCAGCCCAAAGTCTCGACGCCGTGTTGCACGATGGGCGGCCAGATCGTGCCCGCGATGTAGTTGCCGCTGGCACAAATGGCCACGGCAATGCCGCGGCGGCGGTTCCACCACAAGGCGGTGTCGGCCATCAGGGGCGCAAAGGTGGATGAACTGCCAATCAGGCCCATCAGTCCGTGCGCCAGGCCAAAGGCCCAAATGCTGCCTGACATGCCCGCCCAGACAAAGCCGCCGCACACCGCCAAAGCGCCGACCCACAGCACCGGCATCAGGCCATGCCGGTCGGCCAGGCGGCCGGTGATGAGGCCACCCAGCCCCAGGCAGATCATCATCAGGGTGTAAGGCAGCGAGGCATCCGCCCGCCCCACGCCAAACTCGGTCTGCACCGCAGGCAGCACCACCGAGACGATGTACATGCTGCTGTTGCCCAACACCACCAGCCCCAAGACGGCTAACAAGCGCCAGGCGGCTTGGCGGGAATCGATGAGTTCGGGGTTGGCGGGGCGTGTGTGCATCGGCCCCAATTTAGCCGATGAAAGGGGGGTGGGTTGTCTTTTGGGTTACTGCTGACATCGCTAAAAAAAGGGCCAGCATGGCTGGCCCTGGGGTGTGATCGTTGGATGCTCAGCTGAGCAAGGCATTCACCCGCTTCACATAAGCCGCCGGGTCTTCGGGCAAGCCGCCTTCGGCCAGCAGGGCCTGGTCGAACAGGATGTGGGCCAGGTCGTGGAAGTGGACCGAGCCGTCGAGTTTTTTGACCAGCGCGTGCTCGGGGTTGACCTCCAGCACGGGCTTGACTTCAGGGGCTTGTTGACCGGCTTGCTTGAGCATGCGGGCCAATTGCATGCTCATGCCGCCGTCGGTCACCACCAAGCAGGCGGGGCTGTCCACCAAGCGGCTGGTCACGCGCACGTCTTCGGCTTTGTCTTTCAGTGCTTCTTTCAACTTGGCCAGCACAGGCTTGAAGTTTTCCGCAGCGGTTTCGGCCGCTTTCTTTTCTTCTTCGTCCTGCAGCTTGCCCAGGTCCACCGCGCCTTTGGCCACGCTTTGCAGCGGGGTGCCGTCGAACTCGTGCACAAAGTTCAGGGCCCACTCGTCCACGCGGTCGGTCATGAGCAGCACCTCGATGCCTTTTTTCTTGAAGACTTCCAGCTGCGGGCTGTTCTTGGCGGCGGCCAGGGTGTCGGCGGTGATGTAGTAGATCGCGTCCTGGCCTTCCTTCATGCGGGCCTTGTAGTCGGCAAAGCTCACGCTGACAGTGTCGCTGGTGGTGGATGCGAAACGCAGCAGCTTGGACAGGCGGTCTTTGTTGGCAAAGTCTTCGCCCAGGCCTTCCTTGAGCACGGCGCCGAACTCGGCGTAGAACTTGGAATACTGGCCTTGTTTGGCTTTGTCTTCTTCACTCAGGACATCTGTTACGCCATCGGCACCGGCCTCGGGGGCCTTGTCGTATTTGGCCAGGTCTTCCAGCATGGACAGCACACGCTTGGTGCAGCCCTCGCGGATGGCTTTCACGTCGCGGCTTTCCTGCAGCAGCTCGCGGCTCACGTTCAGCGGCAGGTCGGCCGAGTCCACCACGCCTTTGACAAAGCGCAGGTAGCTGGGCATCAACGCCTCGGCGTCGTCCATGATGAACACGCGCTTGACGTACAGCTTGATGCCCGCCTTCTTGTCGCGGTTCCAAAGGTCCATGGGAGCCTTGGATGGGATGTAGAGCAGCTGGGTGTATTCGGTGCTGCCTTCCACGCGGTTGTGGGTCCAGGTCAGCGGAGCTTCAAAGTCGCGGCTGATCTGTTTGTAGAAGTCGGCGTACTGCTCGTCGGTGATGTCTTTCTTGGGGCGGGTCCACAAAGCGCTGGCTTTGTTGATGGTTTCCCACTCGCCCGTCTTGACCATGCCGCCGGGTTTGCGGCCGCCGTTTTCGTCTTTGGGGTCGATCAGCTCGCCGTCTTTCCACTCTTCCTTTTCCATCAGGATGGGCAGGCTGATGTGGTCGGAGTATTTGCCGACGATTTCCTTGAGCTTCCAGGTGTTGGCGTACTCCAGTGCGTCTTCGCGCAGGTGCAGGATCACGCTGGTGCCGCGCTCGGCACGGGTGATGGTCTCGACCTCGAAGTCACCCGTGCCGCCGCTGATCCAGCGCACGCCGTCTTCGGGCTTGGCGCCTGCACGGCGGGTCTCGACGGTGATTTTTTCGGCCACGATGAAGCCTGAATAAAAGCCCACACCGAACTGGCCGATCAGCTGTGCGTCGGCTTTCTGGTCGCCGCTGAGCTTGCTCATGAAGTCCTTGGTGCCGCTCTTGGCAATCGTGCCCAGGTGGTCAATGGCTTCCTGCGCCGTCATGCCGATGCCGTTGTCGGTGATGGTCAGCGTCTTGGCGTTCTTATCAAAAGACAAGCGCACTTGCAGCTCGGGCGCGTCTTCGTACAGGGCGTTGTTGTTGAGGGCTTCAAAGCGCAGCTTGTCGCAGGCGTCGGAGGCGTTGGAGATCAGCTCGCGCAGGAAAATTTCCTGGTTGGAGTACAGCGAGTGGGTGACCAGGTGCAACAGTTGTGCGACTTCGGCCTGAAAGGCATGGGTTTGCTTGCTCATATCAATTCAAAGGTGGGAAAACAAAAGATCAAAAAACCAAAACGCCCCGCAGTTGGGGGCGTCTGGCCGTGTTTCAAGGGGGCGCGGCTTTGTGGCAACTCTTTATTGCACTGGATCAGGCGATCAAGCCGCCAGGCGCACCGCTTCGGGAGATTGCGCGGCGATGCGCAGCAAGGTTCGGGCCGCACCCGAAGGCTCGCGCCGCCCTTGCTCCCAGTCTTGTAGGGTGCGCACAGAAACCCCCAGCAAAGAAGCAAACTCGACCTGAGAGACGCCGACTTTTGCCCGAGCATCAGCGGCCGGTGTTAATTCCACCACCGTGGTTTTAGCGGCCTTGCCGGCCTTCATCTGGCGTACAGATTTGAGCAAATCATTTTGAAATTGCACCATTTCTGCATCGACCGGTTTTTTGTGTTGTTTAGCCATGTTCCACCTCGTACTTCAGTTGAGCCAAAAATTCTGCGGGCAGGTTGTCAAACTTGGCTTTGGCATACACGATCAACAACCAAATGTGTCCCTGAACTTCGTTGAAATAAACCACTCTGGCGCCACCCCGTTTGCCCATGCCGCTTCGCTGCCATCGAACTTTACGACAACCATTAGAGCCAGGCACCACATCACCCGCGTTGGGATTGGCGGCGATCCAATTGATGAACTCCGTTCGCTCGATGTCAGTCCATACGACGGACGCGTATTTTTGAAAAACAGCCGTTTCTGAAACAGTGCGCATTGATCAGATTGTACGGCAATGCCGTATTTTCATGGAAAACGAGTGTTTGAATTTTTATTCAAGCGCGGTCTCGGTGCTCTGTTGATTGAGCGTTACGGGCAATTCCTTGCAAAGCTTGGAGATCGCTTTTAGGCGTTTCGAGCAAGCCAACGCTGTTGAAAATTTCCTTGGGTATTTGAGCCGTCACGGCCAACATGGCTTGGGTGTAGGCCTCAACTGCTTTTTTGAAAAGCGAGGTAATCGCATCATCGTCAGTGTGACGAAGATAGGCTTCTTTCATCAGTTCCGGCAAGGCGGGTTCATGCATTTGAGGATGTTTGCCGTCCACCACCGCCTGCAGCATGTCAAGGTCATCATCTTCGCTGTAGTCAGATTGAACGCCATATTCATCGTGAAAGAAAGTATCTTTGGATGCGGATGAGAGGAGTCTTGAACGCACATTTTCGGCCGCCTCAATCAAGCCATCGCTGTCCGTATGAATGTCAATTGGAAAGTCATCCCAGTCGCAATTTTCAACCCAGTCCTCACCCCAACGGCTCACGGCCCACAGTGCGTATTGCTCAGTTTCGGGCAAGGCCTTGATGGCACGCAATGCGGAATCATCCAGCGAGGACAACAACATCGAATACAAAATGTGGTCCCCACCCATGTATGCCATAACGCAAATTTCATCCCAATGTGAACGACACCCTTCATCTGCGATGTCAAAAGCGGGTGTATTTTTGGCATCAGCTCTCAACTCGGCAACCAAGCGCTGCCGAATGTCAAAAGCGTGACTTTGAGCCAATTCTTGGTGAGCGCGGCGAAAGTATTTCAGACGCGGTTCCATGTGTTTGACTTGGAGTATGAATTCTTCGGCTTCACTGGCTTCGTAATCTTCGGGGCGCCGACCACTGACAACAAATGACATCAAGTCTTCCAGCAAAACATTCAGGATTTGGTCAAATCGAAACTCATCGAGTTCAAAATTTTCAGTAGCACTGTTTAGCGAGCCCTCGGGTAAATCGTCAACACTGATCAGCTCATGGTTCGACTCATGTGTTGCGCATCGGTGTCACTTCGCCAACGCCCCGACTTCCTTGTTCCACCGCTCCAGCAGGCGGCGGCGTTCGGCGGCTTTGCCGTACTTTTCAAAGTCGTATTTGATCAGGCGCACGCTGTCCATGGACGGGATGCGCGGATCGGGCTTGAAGGTTTTGTTGGCCGGGCTTTGCAGGCTGTCGGCTTTGGCCCCCATGCTTTGTCCAGCGGGGCTCATCAGCCAGTCGTAATAGCGTTTGGCGTTGGCCGCGTTGCGGGCCCCTTTGATGAGGGCGATGCCGCCAATTTCATAACTGGTGCCTTCGCAGGGTGCGGCGCTCACCACCGGGTATTTCTGGTGCCGCCACATGTCAAAACCAAAGATGAAACTGATGCCCACACCCACCTCGCCTTTGGCCACATTGGGGGCCTGGGCGGTGCCGCTGCGGGTGTACTGGGTGACGTTTTTGTGCAGCGCCTTCATGTATTCAAAAGCCGCGTCCTCGCCCATCATTTGCACCAGTCCGGCCAGGATGGTGTAGGCCGTGCCGCTGGAGGCGGGGTGAGAAATTTCCACTTCGCCTTTGTAGATCGGCTTGATCATGTCGGACCAGCATTGGGGCGCGGGCAGCTTCTTTTTCTTGAGCAGTTCGCTGTTCCAGCCAAAGCCAATCGCGCTGGTGTAAAAACCGCCCACCATGTTTTGCGTCATGGCGTACTGGCGCACGCTCCAGCCGTGCAGGTCGTTCAGGTAATCGGGCCGGTACGGTGCCAGCAAGCCGATTTCGGCGGCTTGCAAAAACGGGTCGCCTGTGCCGCCCCACCAGATGTCGGTCTTGGGGTTGGCCGCTTCGGCGCGGATCTGCGCCAGCGCTTCACCGGTGGCTTTGCGGGTCTGGTTGACGGTGATGCCCGTGGCCTTGGTGAATTCCTTGGCCGCCATTTCACACCAGCTTTGGTCGGTGCTGCAAATCGCGTTGAGGCTGTTGGTTTGCGCCGAGGCGGTGTGGGCGGTCAACGTGGCGGCGATGAAAAAGGCGGCTGTGAATTTCAGGGTCATCTGGCGTCTCCAAAATGTTGGGGTGGGCTGTGTCGGGGCTGAAGCCGCCGACTGACAGGGTATTGTGCAGGTCGGTGGCTTGAACCCCGACGGCAACATCAAAACGATTCGTTCGGACCCAAATACCGCCAAGTCCCCGCAGGCATCTGCCCCAACTGCACGTTGCCCATGCGGATGCGCTTGAGGCCCACGACTTTGAGGCCCACTTGTTCGCACATGCGGCGGATCTGACGCTTTTTGCCTTCGGTCAGCACAAAGCGCAGTTGCTCGGGGTTTTGCCACTCGACCTTGGCGGGCTTGAGCGGTTTGCCATCCAGGCTCAGGCCGTGGCGCAGGCGCTCGAGTTGTGCTTTAGGGAAGACGGCTTGCACGTTGGCGCTCACACGGTCGAAGTCACCGATGGTGGTCAGTTGGTTGGCTTTGCCACCGTAGGTGGCCGATGCGGCCGATGCGGCAGCGGTGTTTTCGTGGCCGGTGTAGGCCACGCGCACCAGATATTCCTTTTCCATCTCCGAGTCTTCGCCGATCAGCTGACGCGCCACGCGGCCGTCTTGCGTCAGCACCAAGAGGCCGGTGGAGTCGATGTCCAGCCGCCCGGCCGGGGCGAGACCCCGCAGGTGCGGCGGTGTGAAGCGCAATTTGGACGGGTCGCCCGCCCAGTGGCTGCGCGGGTTGATGAGCATGATGGCGGGCTCGTGTCCGTCTTCGGCTTGACCGCTCACATAGCCCATGGGCTTGTGCAGCAGGATGGTCACTTGCCGGTCCTGTTGTTGCTCGGCCGCTTTGTCGATGGTGATGCGGTCTGAGAGCGTGACTTGCTGTCCCATGCTGGCGGGCTGACCGTTGACGAACACCCAGCCTTGCTCGATCCAGGCATCGGCTTCGCGGCGCGAGCACATGCGCAGCTCGGCCATGCGTTTGTTCAGGCGCGTGGTGCCGCTGGGTGCAGCGGCTTCGCCCTTGCCTTCGGGGCGTGGGGCGCGTTTGAAAGCGGGGGGCTGGGTCATGGGCGTGCAGGGTCAAAAAAAGGGCCAATGTGGCAGGGTGCTCATTGTCCCTTTTTTTGATGGGCACGCATCAGGGGCTGTGCGCGAAAAAGTGCGCGAGGTCTTTCAGTTGGGCATCGTTGATGCCGTAGAGCGCTGCAGCCATGACAGTGTCGCGTCCTGGGCCGGGTTTGTCCCGGTATTCCTTCATCACGTCGCGCAAGAACTGCTCTTGCTGGCTGGCCAGGCGGGGCACTTGGTCGCGCCCTTGGTGGGCGGGCAGGTGGCAGGTGCCGCACAGGGCCGCTTTGGCCAGCTCCTTGCCGCGCTGAAAGCTGTGGGCATCGACCGGCCCTTTGGCGATGGCCGGGGCCGGTAGGGCAGAAAAGTAGCGTGCCAGTGCGGTCAATTCGGCATCGGACACGCCGTTGAGCGAGCCTTTCATGGCCGGCACATCGCGCAGGCCTTCGCGGATCAGCACGAGTTGGTTTTCAATGAACACCCGGGGTTGGGCGGCCAAAGACGGGATGGTCGGGATTTGCGACACACCGCCCGGCCCATGGCAAGCCATGCATTGGGCGGCGCGTTCGGGGGCTTGGATGCTGGCGTTGACCTGGGCTGTTCCTGAAACGGCTGGCGCAGTGTTTTGCGCCAGCACGGTCCAGCCAGAGCTCAACATCAGGGCGGCTGTCATCAGCGCCCTGATTCGGGCTGGGCACTTACTTGGCATACGAGATGCGGTAGATGGCACCCAGTTGCTCGTCAGAGACCAGCAAGGACCCATCGGGCATTTGCAGCATGTAGGTGGGGCGGCCCCAGAAGCTGTTGTCCGTGTCGTCCTTGAAGCCGGTCAGGAAAGGCGTGACTTGGGCATTTTTGCCTTCGGCATCGGTTTTGACCAAGGCCACATCAAAGCCGAATTTTTGGGTGCGGTTCCAGGAGCCTTTGCGCGCCACAAACAAGGCGTTTTTGTACTCGGCCGGGAACATGTTGCCGGTGTAGAAATGCACACCCATCACCGCCGCATGCGGGCCCATGGTGGTCACAGGCAGGGTCACGCCGTCGCAGGGCTTGTCCTTTTTGATGTCGCGGTCAGGCACCCCATTGGCATGGCAATAAGGGAAGCCAAAATTCAGGCCTGTTTTGGACATGCGGTTGAGTTCATCTTCGGGGCCGTCATCGCCCATCCAGTCGCGGCCGTGGTCGCTGAACCACAGCTCTTTGGTCACGGGGTGCCAGTCAAAACCCACGGTGTTGCGCACACCAGTGGCCACCACCTCCATGCCCGAGCCGTCGGCGTTGTAGCGACGGATCTGGGCGTATTCGGCACCAGGCTCGCAGATGTTGCAGGGGGCACCAAAAGGCACGTACAGCTTGCCGTCCGGACCAAAGCTCAGGTACTTCCAGTTGTGGTGTTGCAGCGGCGGCAATTTGAAAGCGGCGGTCATGTCCACGGGCTGGGCATTGGGGTTGGCTTCGATGCCGTCATAGCGCAGCACCTTGTCGATGGCCATGACGTACAGGTTGCCCTTGTGCAGGGTCACGGCGGGCTGGTTCAGCTTGTCCACCAGCACGCGGCTGGTGCGCTCTTTGCCGTTGTCGCTGATTTCATAAACGCGGCCCAAGCCACGGGTGCCTGCGTAAATCTTGCCGCTTTCACCTCGGCTCATGGCGCGGATGCCCGGGGTGCCGGTGGACCAGATTTCGGCCTTGAAGCCTGGCGGCAGTTTGAGTTTGTTCAGCGGGATGTCGGCTGCGGGTGTGACCGTCAGCTTGCCGGCCAGTGGGGCCAGCGTGGAGTTGGCCATGTCGGCGCCCATGCCTTGCTTCCAGGCTGGAGGTGGTGCTGCGGGGGCGGCTGTTTGGGCCATCGTTGGCCCGATGCCCAGTGTCAAAACGGCGGCACACACTGCGATTTTCTTGAACATCGAAAAGCTCCTGAGTGGTTGATTTGTGAAACCGCAGCGAGCGTATCGGTATGGCCTCCCTGTGCTTACAGGGTTAGCCCGGAGGACATTTGCTTTTGCGTCGCGTAAATGACTCGGTGCAGGCCTTTAAAAAGCGGTGGTGCGCAGCCCCTGCAAGTCCAAAATCCGCAGCCCGCCGTATTCCACCCGAATGAGCTGACGCGCTTCGAGCACGCGCAGGGCTTCGTTCACGCGTTGGCGCGACAGGCCCACCAAGTAGGCCAGCTCTTGCTGGGTGATGCGCAGCACCTCGCCCACACCGGAAAACAGCACCGGGTTGAACAGGGCAGCCAAGTGGCGGGCCAGGCGCAACTCGGGGTTGGTCATGCGGTCCATTTCACGCGCCGCGATGAACTGGCCCAGGCGCTCGTTGAGCTGCTGCATGATGAAGCGGTTGAAACCCAGCGAGTGGTCGATGAGCCAGTGAAAGGTGTCCAATGGCAGGCCAGCCACCACGCTGGGCCGCAGCGCCTGGATGTTGTAGCGGTAGACCTCGCGTTTGAGCGCCGTGCCCTCGCCAAACCAGCCGCCGGGCGGCACGCCGGTGAAGGTCATGGTCTGGCCGCTTTCGTTGTCGCTGCTCATTTTCAGCAAGCCCGAGATCACGCCAAACCAAAAGGTCACCGGTCGGCCCACCCGGCACACATAGTCGCCCACCTGGGGGTCGCTCACCACCAGTTGCGGCACGATCTCCAGGCGCTCTTGGGGGCGCAGCAGGTGCAGCCACGGGATCATCCGCAGCTCGGCTTCGGTGGGCGCGCGGCGGCGCTGGTACACGCTGTTTTCTTTGGCCATGTCGGATGGGACGTTTGTCAGGAACCGGTCAGATGGGCTAGGGGTCTTCCCTGAATTGTCGTCCAAACGACAACTTGACGTCAAATGAATGCCTACGATCCGCCCAAGTTCAGTCGCATTGGATTCAGTGCACCGTTTTTGGAGACAGGTCAGGTCATGCAAACAACGTTTCCCCGTTTGATGCTCAAGCACGCTGCCGAGCGCCCCACAGCGCCTGCACTGCGCGAGAAGGAATATGGCATTTGGCAAACCACCACCTGGGCCGATCTGGCCCGTTTGGTCCAGTCCGTGGCCTGTGGTTTGCACCAGGCCGGCTTGCAGCGCGGTGAGCACCTGATTGTGGTGGGCTCCAACCGCCCACGCCTTTACGCCACCATGCTGGCCGCGCAGTCGCTGGGTGCGATTCCTGTTCCGCTGTACCAGGACGCTGCTGCTGCCGAATGCGTGTTCCCCATCACCAACGCCGAAGTGCGCTTTGCCGTGGTGGAAGACCAGGAGCAGGTCGACAAGATGCTGGAAGTGCGTGAGCAGTGCCCACAGTTGACTCACATCTATTACGACGACCCACGCGGCCTGCGCAAGTACACCGAAGAGGGCCTCGGTTCGCTCGAAGAGCTGATCGCAGCTGGTGGGGTGTTTGCGCAGCAGCACCCGCAGTTTTTCAGCGAAGAAGTCGAAAAAGCGGTCTACACCGATGTGGCGGCGATGTTTTTTACCTCGGGCACCACGGGCAACCCCAAAGGTGTGGTGCACACGCACAGCTCCTTGATTGACCGCGCCGAAGCGGGTGCCGAGTTTGACAAGTTGACCAACGCTGAAGACGTGCTGGCTTACATGCCACCTGCCTGGATCGGTCAGAACATCTTCAGCTACGCGCAATGGTTGGTGTGTGGCTACGTGGTCAACTGCCCCGAGTCGGGGGCCACCGTGACCATCGACCTCAAAGAGATTGGCCCGACTTATTACTTCGCGCCGCCTCGCGTGTTCGAGGGCATGCTCACCAGCGTGATGATCCGCATGGAAGATGCGGGCAACTTCAAGCGCAAGTTGTTTCACTACTTCATGGGCGTGGCCAAGAAAGTCGGTCCCGCCTTGATGGACGGCCAGTCGGTCGGCCTGATGGACCGTTTGGTGTACAGCCTGGGCAACCTCATGGTGTATGGCCCCTTGCGCAACAACATGGGTTTCAGCCGCGTGCGCGTGGCCTACACCGCGGGCGAGGCGATTGGCCCGGATTTGTTCACCTTCTTCCGCTCGATTGGCGTGAACATCAAGCAACTGTATGGCTCGACCGAAACCGCTGTGTTCGTGTGCCTGCAGCCGGACAACCAGGCTCGTGCCGACACGGTGGGTGTGCCGTGCAAAGGCGTGGAGATCAAGGTCGCAGACAACGGTGAAATCCTGGTCAAGTCGCCTGGTTTGCTCAAGGGCTATTACAAGAACCAAAAGGCCACCGATGAGGTGCTGACGCCGGACGGCTGGTACCACACCAGCGACGCAGGCTTCATCGACAGCCATGGCCACCTGAAGATCATCGACCGCGTCAAAGACGTGGGCCGCATCCAGGGCGGTGCCAACGACGGTGCCATGTTCGCGCCCAAGTACGTCGAGAACAAGCTCAAGTTCTTCCCGCACATCAAAGAGGTGGTGGCCTACGGTGACCAACGCGAAAAAGTGTGCGTGATGATCAACATCGATTTTGACGCCGTGGGCAACTGGGCCGAGCGCCGCAACCTGCCGTATGCCGGCTACACCGATTTGGCGCAAAAGCCCGACGTGTACCAGCTGATCAAAGAGTGCGTGGAAAAGGTCAACGCCGACCTGGCCGAAGACGCTTTGCTGGCGGGCAGCCAAGTCTCGCGCTTTTTGATTTTGCACAAAGAACTGGACGCCGACGACGGCGAGTTGACCCGCACCAACAAGGTTCGCCGGGGCTTCATTGCCGACAAGTACAAACCGCTGGTCGATGGCCTGTATGGCGGCAAGACGGAGCAGTTCATCGAGACGGTGGTGAAGTTTGAAGACGGTCGCACCGGCAGCGTCAGCGCCACGCTCAAAATTTCCGACGCCAAAACATTCACACCCGTGAAGGCAGCAGCATGACCAAGAAAATCGGCGACGTCATCCTGGACGTTCAGAACATCAGTTTGCGTTTCGGCGGCGTGAAAGCGCTGACCGACATCTCTTTCAATGTACGCGAGCATGAAGTGCGCGCCATCATCGGCCCCAACGGTGCGGGCAAAAGTTCGATGCTCAACTGCATCAACGGCGTGTACCAGCCGCAAGAAGGCAGCATCACATTCCGTGGCCAGAAGTTTGGTCACATGAACAGCCGCCAGGTGGCCGAGATGGGCATTGCCCGTACCTTCCAGAACCTGGCGCTGTTCAAGGGCATGAGCGTGATCGACAACATCATGACCGGCCGCAACCTGCGCATCAAAAGCAACCTGTTCATGCAGGCCCTGCGCATTGGGCCTGCCCAGCGCGAAGAAGAAGAGCACCGCGAATTTGTCGAGCACATCATCGACTTTCTGGAAATCCAGGCTTTTCGCAAAACGCCTGTGGGGCAGCTGCCTTATGGCTTGCAAAAGCGGGTGGACCTGGGTCGCGCCTTGGCCATGGAGCCGCAAGTCTTGTTGCTCGACGAGCCCATGGCCGGGATGAACATGGAGGAAAAGCAGGACATGTGCCGCTTTATCCTGGATGTGAACGATGAGTTCGGTTCGACCATCGTATTGATCGAGCACGACATGGGCGTGGTGATGGACATCTCCGACCGCGTGGTGGTGCTGGATTACGGCAAAAAAATCGGCGACGGGACTCCCGAAGAAGTGCGCAACAACGAAGAAGTGATCAGTGCCTATCTGGGCACCAGCCACTGAGGAGAACAAGACATGGCATTTTTCCTGGAAGCTCTTTTTGGCGGCCTCATGGCCGGCATGCTCTACGCGCTGGTGGCGCTGGGCTTTGTGCTGATTTTCAAGGCCTCGGGCGTGTTCAACTTTGCGCAAGGCGCGATGGTGTTGTTCGCGGCATTGGCCATGGCGCGCTTTTCTGAATGGATTCCCGGTTGGCTGGGCATCCAAGATAAATTCTTCGGCAACCTGATTGCCTTCGTATTGTCGGCCGCCATCATGTTCGTGCTGGCTTGGTTGATTGAGCGCCTCGTTTTGCGCCATCTGGTCAACCAGGAGGGCGTGACTTTGTTGATGGCCACGCTGGGCATCACCTATTTCCTGGATGGCCTGGGTCAAACGATTTTTGGCAGCGACATCTACAAGATCGATGTGGGCATGCCCAAAGACCCGGTGTTCCTGTTCGACTCGGTTTTCCCCGGCGGCGTGCTGGTCAACCTGGAAGACGTCTACGCGGCCTGCATTGCGGCTTTGCTGGTGGTGGTTTTGTCACTGTTCTTTCAAAAGACCAGCACCGGTCGCGCCCTGCGTGCGGTGGCCGATGACCACCAGGCCGCGCAGTCGATCGGCATTCCGCTCAACCGCATCTGGGTGATCGTCTGGTTTGTGGCGGGTATCACCGCCTTGGTGGCCGGCATCATCTGGGGCTCCAAGATGGGCGTGCAGTTCTCGCTGACCACGGTGGCTTTGCGGGCCTTGCCGGTGATCATTTTGGGTGGCCTGACCTCGGTGCCCGGCGCCATCATCGGTGGCCTGATCATTGGTGTGGGCGAGAAGCTGTCCGAGGTGTACCTGGGCCCCTATGTGGGCGGCGGCATCGAAATCTGGTTTGCTTATGTGCTGGCGCTGGTGTTCTTGCTGTTCCGTCCGCAAGGCCTGTTCGGCGAAAAAATCATCGACCGCGTGTAAGGAGAGAAAAACATGTTTTACAGAGAAAACGGTCAATTCAAGACTTCTTACCGCAGCGACCAGCAGATCTTTGCGATTGCGCAAGACCGCTGGGCCATCCTCGCGCTCATCGCCTTTGCCTTCGTTGGTGTGCCTTTCATCGCCGATGAATACATGTTCCGCGCGATCCTGATCCCCTTCCTGATCTTGTCGCTGGCGGCCTTGGGGGTGAACATCCTGGTCGGTTACTGCGGTCAAATTTCCTTGGGTTCGGGTGCGTTCATGGCGGTGGGGGCTTACATGGCTTACAACACCTACATCCGCATCGAAGGCATGCCGCTGATTGTGGCGCTACTCGCTGGTGGCTTTTTTGCCACTTTGGTGGGCATGTTCTTCGGCATTCCCAGCTTGCGCGTCAAAGGCCTGTATTTGGCCGTGGCCACGCTGGCGGCGCAGTTCTTTTGCGATTGGGCTTTCTTGCGCGTGGGCTGGTTCACCAACAACAATGCCTCGGGCTCGGTTTCGGTGTCCAACCTGAATGCATTCGGCTGGGCTATCGATACCCCGCTGGAAAAGTACCTGTTCTGCCTGGTTTTTTTGGTGGTGTTCGGCTTGCTGGCTAAAAACCTGGTGCGCTCGGCCATTGGCCGTGAGTGGATGGCCATTCGCGACATGGACGTGGCGGCGGCCGTGATCGGCATTCGGCCGGTGTACGCCAAGCTCAGCGCCTTTGCTGTCAGCTCATTCATTGTGGGCGTGGCCGGTGCCTTGTGGGGCTTTGTGCACCTGGGTTCGTGGGAGCCTGCGGCCTTTTCGATCGACCGCTCCTTCCAGCTGCTGTTCATGGTGATCATCGGCGGCATGGGCTCCATCATGGGCAGTTTCTTTGGCGCGGCCTTCATCGTGGTCTTGCCGATTTTCCTGAACCAGTTCCTGCCCTGGGCGGGTGATCTGGTCGGTGTCAGCATCTCGACCGCGGCCGTCTCTCACACCGAATTCATGATCTTTGGCGCCTTGATCGTGTGGTTCCTGATCGTGGAACCACATGGCTTGGCCAAGTTGTGGTCGGTGGCCAAGCAAAAGTTGCGTCTGTGGCCTTTCCCGCACTGATCGCGCTCGTTTTTCGTGTTCTTTCCCCCAAGTGCTTCCCTTTTTTAACAGGAGACAAACCATGAAGCTTCGTCAACTCGCTTTGGCCACCACGGTGGCGGCTGCCGGCCTTGCCAGTGCGCTGGTCAGCACGGTGGCCACGGCCCAAACCAAAGAGCAGTTTTTCCCCGTGCTGGTTTACCGCACGGGTGCTTACGCCCCCAACGGCGTGCCCTTTGCCAACGGCTATGTGGACTACCTCAAGCTGGTCAATGCCCGCGGCGGCATCAACGGTGTGAAGGTCAGCTTTGAAGAGTGTGAAACCGCTTACGCCACCGACCGCGGCGTGGAGTGTTATGAGCGCCTGAAAGGCAAGAACGGCGGCGCGACCGTGTTCCAGCCGCTGTCCACCGGCATCACTTTTGCGCTGACCGAAAAAGCCCCTGGTGACAAGATTCCCTTGATCACCGCAGGTTACGGACGCAGCGAATCGGCTGACGGCGGCGTGTTCAAGTGGAACTTCCCCTTGGCGGGCACTTACTGGGTGGCCGGTGACGTGATCATCCAGGACATTGCCAAGAAAGCCGGCGGTGCGGACAAGCTCAAGGGCAAGCACATCGCACTGGTCTACCATGACAGCCCCTTTGGCAAAGAAGCCATTCCGATTTTGCAAGAGCGTGCGTCCATGCATGGCTTCAAGTTGAGCCTCTTGCCTGTGACCCATCCCGGCGTGGAACAAAAGTCCACTTGGCTGCAAATTCGCCGCGACCGCCCTGACTATGTGGTGAACTGGGGCTGGGGTGTGATGAATTCCACCTTGCTCAAGGAAGCGCAGGCCACCGGCTACCCCCGCGAAAAAATCTACGGCGTATGGTGGGCCGGTGCAGAGCCTGACGTCAAGGACGTGGGCATGGGCGCCAAGGGCTACAACGCCATCACCATGCAGCATGGCGCCGAAAAAGGCTCGGCTGTCGTGAAGGAAGTGCTGGACAAATTGCATGCCAAAGGCCAAGGCACAGGCCCCAAAGAAGAAGTGGGTGACGTGCTGTACATGCGCGGCTTGTTCAGCGCCATGTTTGCGGTTGAAGGTGTGCGTCAAGCGCAAGAGAAATACGGCAAGGGCAAAGTCATGACCGGCGAGCAAGCACGCTGGGGTTATGAAAACCTGAACCTGACCCAGGCCAAGCTGGATGCTTTGGGCTTCAAGGGCGTGCTGCGCCCTATCTCCACCTCGTGTGCTGACCACATGGGTGCCAACTGGGCCCGTATCCACACCTGGGATGGCAGCAAGTGGCAGTTCAGCAGCGACTGGTACCAGGCCGATGAGCAGATCATCAAGCCCATGGTGAAGGCCGCTGCCGACAAGTACGCAGCCGAGAAGAAGATCACACGCCGCACCCCTGCGGATTGCCAGTCTTGATCGGTGAACAGCCCGCTGCGCAAGTGGCGGGCTTGCAGCTGCAAAGTGGCTTGCGCCACCCGCAGCTGCCAAATGAAACCCTTGCGTGCAGCGGTTTCATTTGGCTTGAACCCCAGCGTAAAGAAAAGGCACAGTCCATGAGCGACAAAAACATTGTTCTGAATGTCAACGGCATCGAGGTCATTTACAACCACGTGATCCTGGTGCTCAAGGGCGTGTCCCTGCAGGTGCCCGAGCAAGGCATCGTGGCTTTGCTGGGCGGCAACGGGGCGGGCAAAACCACCACGCTGCGCGCCATCTCCAACTTGCTCAAGGGCGAGCGCGGCGAGGTGACCAAGGGCTCCATCGAGTTGCGTGGCGAGCGCATCGAAAACCTGTCGCCTGCCGATTTGGTCAACCGGGGTGTGGTGCAGGTGATGGAAGGCCGTCACTGCTTTGCCCACCTGACCATCGAAGAAAACCTGATGACCGGCAGTTACACACGCACCGACAAGGGTGAGGTGGCTGCCAACCTGGACAAGGTCTACACCTATTTCCCGCGCCTCAAAACCCGCCGCACTTCGCAAGCAGCCTACACCTCGGGCGGCGAGCAGCAAATGTGCGCCATTGGCCGCGCCCTCATGACCAACCCCAGTGTGGTGTTGCTCGATGAACCTTCGATGGGTCTGGCCCCGCAGATCGTGGAAGAGGTGTTCAACATCGTGAAAGACTTGAACGACAAGGAAAAGGTCACGTTCCTGATCGCCGAGCAGAACACCAACATGGCCCTGAAATACGCCGATTACGGCTACATCATGGAGTCGGGGCGTATCGTGATGGACGGCGCGGCCGAAGACCTGCGCACCAACGAGGACGTGAAAGAGTTTTACCTGGGCATGGGCGGCGGCGAGCGCAAGAGTTTCAAAGACGTCAAGAGCTACAAGCGCCGCAAGCGTTGGCTGGCTTGAGGCTTGGAACCCCGCACCCTCCTTTCTTACCGCAGTACCCCAGAAAGATCACCATGTCCCAGCACTTCGATGCCTTGGAAACGCGTGCCCCCGAAGTCCGTGAAGCGGCCCTGATGGCTGCGTTGCCCGCGCAGGTGGCGCATGCCCAAGCACGCGCACCGGCCTTTGCTGACTTGCTCAAAGACGTAGATGCAGCCTACGTCAACAGCCGCGCTGCGCTGGCCCAATTGCCCGTGATTCGCAAATATGAATTGCTCGAACGCCAGAAGGCCTCGCGTGCTGCGGGGGGCAATGTGTTTGGCGGTTTCAGCACCTTGGGCTTTGGCCCAGGCATGACCCGCGTGTTTGCGAGCCCCGGCACGATCTATGAACCCGAAGGCACGCGTGCCGATTACTGGCGTATGGCCCGCACCATGTTCGCGGCCGGTTTTCGCCCGGGTGAGCTGATCCACAACTGCTTCAGCTACCACTTCACGCCTGCGGGCTCCATGATGGAAACCGGTGCCCATGCCTTGGGCTGCACCGTGTTTCCGGGCGGCATTGGCCAGACCGAGCAGCAAGTGGCGGCCATGGCCGAGCTGCAGCCTGCAGGCTACATTGGCACGCCCAGCTTCCTGAAAATCATCCTCGAAAAAGCCGCCGAGATGGGTGTGGCCTTGCCCAGCGTGCGCAAAGCGCTGGTGTCGGGCGAGGCGTTTCCGCCCAGCCTGCGCGACTGGATGACGGCGCACGGCGTCGATGCCTACCAGTGCTACGCCACGGCCGACGTGGGGCTGATTGCCTATGAAACCGCTGCGCGTGAAGGCCTGGTGCTGGACGAAGGCGTGATTGTCGAGATTGTGCGCCCCGGCACGGGCGACCCGGTGCCCGAGGGTGAGGTGGGCGAGTTGGTCATCACCACGCTCAACCCCGATTACCCGCTGATCCGTTTTGGCACAGGCGACCTGTCGGCCATCCTGCCCGGCACCTGCCCCACGGGCCGCACGGGTTTGCGCATCAAGGGCTGGATGGGCCGCGCTGACCAGACCACCAAGATCCGGGGCATGTTTGTGCATCCGGGGCAGGTGGCTGAGATCGTCAAGCGCTTCCCCGAGGTCACCAAGGCCCGCCTGGTTGTGACCGGTGAGATGGCCAACGACCAGATGGCTTTGCATGTCGAGACCGATCACTTGAGCGATGAGGCCCTCAAGGCCCGGGTGTCCGAAGCGGTGCGCGATGTGACCAAGCTGCGCGGTGATGTGCATCTGGTGGCACAGGGCAGTCTGGCCAACGATGGCAAGGTCATCGAGGACGCCCGCAGTTACCAATGAACGGTGACGCCATCCTGTCCGAATGAGATGACCAGCGCGGGGCTGCCGACAATCAGCGGCTTGAATTCCTCAAGCAAATCAAGGGGAAAAAGGCCTGCACCTCCTTGTTTGGCTTAATTTGAGGACACTCCGGGTGGTTTTAAAATATTAGATTCATCTCAGGAGTGCTCAAATGAAGCAATGGATTGCCCTGGCCGCATTGGCCGCCGTTTCTGTGGGTGCCCAAGCCCAGATTTTCCCTGGCAGCAAGCCGGTGTCCATCGTGGTGCCGTTCACGGCCGGTGGCCCCACTGATCGCGTGGCGCGCGACCTGGCCGAAGCCATGCGCAAGCAGATTCCCGGCAGCAATTTCGTGGTTGAAAACGCCGCGGGTGCTGGCGGTACCATTGGTGCGACCAAAGTGGCCAAAGCCAACCCCGATGGCCACACGCTCTTGCTGTTCCACATCGGCATGGCAGCGACACCCGCGCTGTACCGCAAGATCGCCTACAAACCGCTGGAAGATTTCGAGTTTCTGGGCATGGTCAACGACGTGCCCATGACCTTGATTGGCAAGCCCCAGCTGCCCGCCAACACCTACCGCGATTTTGAGAACTACATCCGCGCCAATGCGGGCAAGCTGAACATCGCCCACGCGGGTCTGGGTTCCGCCTCGCACATCTGCGGCTTGCTGTGGCAGTCCACCTTGCAAACCAAGGACGCGATGACCACCATCCCATTCGGTGGCACGGCCCCGGCCATGACGGCCCTGATTGGCGGGCAGGTCGATGTGATGTGTGACCAGACCACCAACACCACCAGCCAGATCGAAAGCGGCCGCGTCAAGGCCTTTGCGGTGACCACCGCCAAACCCTTGGCCACGCACCCTGTGCTCAAGCACTACCCCAGCTTGCAGGAAATGGGCCTCAAGGGCTTCAACCTGACCATCTGGCACGGTTTGTATGCGCCCAAAGGCACGCCCGCAGCGATCACCAAGACCTTGAACGATGCCCTGAAAAAGGCGCTGAAAGACCCCGAGTTCATCAAGAAGAACGAAGGTCTGGGCGCATTGGTGGTCACGGACAACCGCACCGACCCGGCCGAGCACAAGAAGTTTGTGGCGGCCGAAATGGTCAAGATCAAAGCTGCGGTGGATGCCGCGGGCAAGTACGCGGACTGATCTGTTCAACCCACCCGAGAAAAAGCCGCTTCAGCAAGCGGCTTTTTCTTTGGGCACCGAAGACTGCAAACAACGGGGGCTGTCACGCTCGGGTGTCATGCCTGATGTGCTCGGGCCTGCATGTTCAATGACGCACGCAGTCTGTCAGTTGGCAAATCTTTCGCTGCCCACGATGCCCAGTTTGGTCAGGCCTGCGCGTTGGGCACTGGCCAGCACCGCGGCTGTGGCTTCGTACTTGGCTTTGGCATGTGAGCGGATGTGCAGCTCGGGTTGTGGTTGCGTGGCAGCGGCTTCGGCCAGCCGGTCTTGCAGCGCTTGCCTGTCGGCCAGCACTTGGCCGTTCCAGCGCATGCTGGCATCGGCGTCAATCTCGATCTTGACCACCACAGGGTCGACTTTCTGGGGCGTGGCCGTGGCCACAGGCATGTCCAGGTTCACCGAATGCAGTTGTGCCGGGATGGTGATGATCAGCATGATGAGCAGCACCAGCATCACGTCAATGAGCGGCGTGGTGTTGATGTCCATCATCACCTCGGGTTCGTCCTGGTTGCCAGTGCCCAGATTCATGGCCATGGGGGTGTCCTTGTGTTGTCGGCTTGGGCTTAAGGCGCCGGGTCGGTGATGAAGCCGACTTTGGTGATGCCTGCGCGTTGCACGGCGTACATGACGCGGCCCACCGATTCGAATTCACTTTGGGCATCGCCCCGGATCTGCACTTCGGGTTGCGGTTTCATGGCCGAGAATTTCTTCAGGCGCTCCAGCAGGTCTGCAGGGTTTTTCACGGGCGTGTCGTACAGGTAAATCTGCCCCGCCTGGTTGACCGAGATGATCACGTTCTCAGGCAAGGTTTCACGCACCACGTTCGTCTCTTTGGGCAGATCAACCTTGATGGACGTGGTCACCACCGGAATGGTGATCAGGAAAATGATCAGCAAAACGAGCATCACATCCACCAGGGGCGTGGTGTTGATGGTGCCGATCACCTCGTCGTCGCTGTCGCCCAGATTCGGGCCGAGGTTCATGCCCATGAAATGGCTCCGTTGGAGGGCAAGGTCGACATCAGTTTTTGGCCGAAGCCAGCAAGACCGCGTGCAAGTCCGAGCCGAAGGCGTTCACTTCTTCCATCACCGCTTTGTTGCGGCGAACCAGCCAGTTGTAGCCCAGCACCGCAGGCACGGCCACGGCCAGGCCGATGGCGGTCATGATCAGGGCTTCGCCCACGGGGCCTGCCACCTTGTCGATGCTGGCCTGGCCCGACATGCCGATCTTGACCAGCGCATGGTAGATGCCCCACACCGTGCCAAACAGACCGACAAAGGGGGCGGTGGAGCCCACGGTGGCCAGCACTGCCAGGCCATCCTGCATGCGGCTTTGTACGGTGCCCATGGCGCGCTGGATGCTCATGGTGACCCAGGTGTTGAAGTCCACGCTGCCCAGCAGGCCTTCGTGTTTGGTGGCCCCTTCCAAGGCTTTTTCGGCAATGAAGCGAAAGGGGCTGGCCGCGTCCAGTGCATCGGCCGCTTGCCGCACCGAGCCCGAGGCCCAGAAGTTCGCTTGCGCGGTTCGGGCGAATTTCTGCATCTTCGATTGCTCGGCGAACTTGGTGAAGATCACATACCAGCTGCCCATGCTCATGAGCACCAGGATCAGCAGCGTGCCCTTGGCCACGGCATCGCCTTGCGCCCACAGGGCGCCCAGGCCATAGGGGTTGTCTGGCAAGGTTTCCGGGGCCACATTGGCTGTGGTGGTGGCCACAGGCGCTGCCAATTTGGGGGCCTCCTGGGATGACTGAGCCCAAACGTGGCCGCTGAGCAGCAGACCGAACAACAGGGTCGCGCCAGCAAGGATGGTTTTCAGGGGCTTGATCATGGGGATGTGCTCGCGAAAAGAATGGGTGATGAGGGGTGTGCCGTGTCAGGGCGGGTGTGCAATATGGGGTTCATTCCAGTCGCCAGGTGTATTTGATGCTGGCCCAGGCTTGCTCGGGTTTGCCGTCCACGGTGGCGGGGCGGAACTGGCATTTGGACAAGCCGGCCCGGGCGGCTTCGTCGAGGCGTTTGTAGCCCGAGCTTTTTTCGATTTCGGACTGAATGACCTTGCCATCCACGGCCACCAGAAAGCGCAAACTCACGGTGCCTTCTTCTTCCATGCGCCTGGAGGCGGCGGGGTAGTCCGGTTTCTCGCAGTTGGCACCGGTGCTGACACCGGCGGCCGTGCGAACCGGAGGGGATGCTTTGCTGGGCAAGGTCGCGTTGGGCTGCGCGGGGGCCGCAGGTGCCGGGGCGGGTGGTGGCGAGCTGGTGACGGCCGCTAT
>Ga0255127_1000135_pt1 | contig 39979 bp, 39 predicted proteins | sample Law_Miss_RepB_8d_FD_188555 | JGI IMG/M metagenome (GOLD analysis project Ga0255127, IMG submission 188555) | Freshwater microbial communities from St. Lawrence River, New York, United States - Law_Miss_RepB_8d | ecosystem: Environmental > Aquatic > Freshwater > River | place: USA: New York...
CTTCCTGCACCAGCGGGGTGTGCTCGATGCCTGGCATCTGGCTGGGGTTGTACAGCACGGCGATGTCCAGTCGACCGTTTTGCAGGTTCTCCTGCATGGCGCTGGACAGGCCCTCGCTGATGGACAGCTGGGCCTCGGGCATCTTGAGGCGGAACGCGCGGGTCAAGGGCACCGTGAGCACCCTGGCCACGCTGGGCGGCAGGCCCAGCGCCACACGGCCAGACAAACCACTGCGCACCCGGCCCAACTCTTCCTTGGCCCGCTCCACTTGGTGCAAGATGCCCCGGCCGTGCTCCAGCAGCAATTGCCCGGCCTGGGTCGGGGTGGCGCCCCGGCCGTTGCGCACCAGCAAATTTTGCCGCAGCTCGACTTCGAGCAAGCGCACCTGGCGGCTGAGCGCGGGCTGGGCGATGTTCAAGGCCTGGGCGGCCCGGGTGAAGCTGCCCAGTTCGGCCACGCGCACAAAATACTCCAGCTGTTTGAGGTCCATGGGAACCCTTTCTGTTGGCGTGATTTTGTCATAGCCACGGCTTGGTTATGTGAATTTGTTCTAGCTGGTAGATGTCTGGATGGGGATGTGCGATGGGACGTGTGCTTGCACAATCAGGGCTGAATTTTGAAAGTTCGTCTTTTGTAGGTCGGTGGCTTCAGCCCCGACAAAGTGCACCTGGGATGCATGTCGGGTCTGAAGCCACCAACCTACAAGACACCCATCACCCAGGAAACAGACATGAGCCAAACCCAGCCTTTGATCATTGACGTGCACGGTCACTACACCACCGCCCCCAAGGCTTTGGAAGACTGGCGCAACAAGCAAATTGCCGGCATCCAGGACCCCGCGTCCATGCCCAAAGTGTCGGACCTGAAAATCAGCGATGACGAACTGCGCGAAACCATCGAGACCAACCAGCTGGCCAAGATGAAAGAGCGTGGCTCGGACATCACCATCTTCAGCCCCCGCGCCAGCTTCATGGCCCACCACATCGGCGACTTCAATGTGTCGTCCACCTGGGCAGCGATCTGCAACGAACTTTGCTACCGCGTGAGCCAACTGTTCCCCGACCATTTCGTGCCTGCGGCCATGCTGCCGCAGTCGCCCGGTGTCGATCCGGCCACCTGCATCCCCGAGCTGGTCAAGTGCGTCGAGCAATACGGCAATGTGGGCATCAACCTCAACCCCGATCCCTCGGGCGGCCACTGGACTTCGCCACCGTTGTCCGACAAGGCCTGGTATCCCATTTACGAGAAAATGGTCGAGTACGACATCCCCGCGATGATCCACGTCTCGACCAGCTGCAACAGCTGCTTTCACACCACCGGCGCGCACTACCTGAACGCCGACACCACCGCCTTCATGCAGTGCTTGACCAGCGATTTGTTCAAGGACTTCCCGACGTTGAAGTTTTTGATCCCGCACGGCGGCGGTGCCGTGCCTTACCACTGGGGCCGTTTCCGCGGTCTGGCGCAAGAACTCAAAAAGCCTTTGCTGTCCGAGCACCTGCTCAACAACATCTTTTTTGACACCTGCGTGTACCACCAGCCCGGCATCGACCTGCTGACCAAAGTGATCCCGGTCAAGAACATTTTGTTCGCGTCCGAGATGATCGGCGCGGTGCGCGGCATCGACCCCGAAACCGGCCACTACTACGACGACACCAAGCGTTATGTGCAAGCCACGGCCAACCTGAACGAGCAAGACCGTTACATGGTCTTTGAGGGCAATGCGCGCCGCGTGTTCAAGCGCCTGGACGACCAGCTGACGGCCAAGGGCAAGTGAGCAACGATGATGGTTGAATGCATGTTGTAGGAGCTTGCCTGCAAGCGATGACCGGTGAACCACTGGCGTTGATCGCCAGCAGGCTGGCTTCAACAAAAGCAAAATTGAATTGAATCAGGAGAAAAGCATGTACGAACTCGGCGTTGTTTACCGCAACATCACCCGCGCGGACCGCGCAGCCACCGATGGCCTGGCGGCACTCGGCTCGGCCACGGTGCACGAAGCCATGGGCCGTGTCGGCCTCATGAAGCCTTACATGCGCCCCATTTACGCAGGCGCTCAGGTGTCCGGCACAGCGGTGACCGTGCTGCTGCACCCCGGCGACAACTGGATGATGCATGTGGCCGCAGAGCAGATTCAGCCGGGCGACATCGTGGTCGCGGCCATCACGGCCGAATGCACCGATGGTTATTTTGGGGACCTGCTGGCCACGTCCTTCATGGCCCGTGGGGCTCGCGCTTTGATCATCGACGCCGGTGTGCGCGATTTGAAAGAGCTGACCAAGATGGGTTTCCCCGTCTGGAGCAAAGCCATCAGCAGCAAGGGCACGATCAAGGCCACGGTGGGCTCGGTGAACATCCCTGTGGTGTGTGCCGGCATGATCGTGAACCCCGGCGACGTGATCGTGGCCGATGACGACGGTGTGGTTTGCGTGCCCAAGGCCTTGGCCGCCAAGACGCTGGCCACCGCGCAAGCGCGCGAAGCCAACGAAGGCGAAAAACGCGCCAAGCTCGCCTCGGGCGTGCTGGGCCTGGACATGTACAAGATGCGCGAGCCGCTGGCGGCTGCGGGTCTGAAGTACATCGATTGATCCACCGTTCGTGGTGGTGCGATGCGCATTGCATCAACAGGAGAATCAAAGTGAGCAAACCTACAACCGGTGATTTCACCAAAACCGCAGGCTGGATGGACTGGTACACCGGCCCCAGCCAACCACGATTCCAGCTGCCCGAAGGCGCGGTCGACGCGCACTGCCACGTGTTTGGCCCCGGCGCCGAGTTCCCCTATGCGCCCGAGCGCAAGTACACGCCTTGTGATGCGTCCAAGCACCAGTTGTACGCGCTGCGTGACCACCTCGGTTTTGCCCGCAACGTGGTGGTGCAGGCCACCTGCCACGGCGCGGACAACCGTGCCATGGTCGATGCGCTGGTCAACTCTGGCGGCAAGGCGCGTGGCGTGGCCACGGTCAAGCGCAGCGTGACGGACGAAGAAATCCAGGCCATGCACGATGCCGGTGTGCGCGGTGTGCGCTTCAATTTTGTCAAGCGTCTGGTGGACTTCACGCCCAAAGACGAGCTGATGGAGATTGCCAGCCGCATCGCGAAGTGGGGCTGGCATGTGGTCATTTACTTTGAAGCGGTGGATTTGCCCGAGCTGTGGGACTTCTTCACCGCATTGCCCACCACCGTGGTGGTGGACCACATGGGCCGCCCCGATGTGTCGCTGCCGGTGGACGGCCCGCAGTTCGCGTTGTTCCAGAAGTTCATGCGCGAGCACAGCAATGTGTGGAGCAAGGTATCTTGCCCCGAGCGTTTGTCGGTCACTGGCCCCAAGGCGTTGAATGGTGAGCAAAACGCCTACCAGGACGTGATCCCCTTTGCCAAGCGCATCGTGCAAGAATTTCCCGACCGCGTGCTGTGGGGCACCGACTGGCCGCACCCCAACCTGAAAGACCACATGCCCGACGATGGCCTGCTGGTGGACTTCATCCCGCACATCGCGCCGACCGCCGAGCTGCAAAAGAAGCTGCTGGTGGACAATCCAATGCGCTTGTATTGGCCTGAAGAGGTGGCTTGATACCCGATCCTGCAGGCGTCTGTCTGTAGGCGATCCCTGTGAGTGCGCTGCAAGTGATCGCCAGCAGGCGGGCTCCTACAAAAACTTTCCAAAGGAAGCTCAAGATGGCTTTAGACAAACCCTACACCGACGTGCCCGGCACGATCATTTTTGACGCGGAACAATCGCGCAAAGGCTACTGGCTCAACCAGTTTTGCATGTCGCTGATGAAGGCCGAGAACCGCGAGCGCTTCAAGGCCAATGAGCGCGCCTACCTGGACGATTGGGCCATGACCGAAGAGCAAAAACAGGCCGTGCTGGCGCGTGACCTCAACTGGTGCATGCGCACTGGCGGCAACATCTACTTCCTGGCCAAGATCGGCGCGACCGATGGCAAGAGCTTCCAGCAGATGGCCGGCTCCATGACTGGCATGACGGAAGAGGAATACCGCAACATGATGATCGCAGGCGGACGCAGTGTCGAAGGCAACCGCTACATCGGCGAAAACGGCAGCGCCCAGGCCCACAACCAGCCCCAAGGCGCAGCTGGGCAACAGTCCAGCGCAGCAGGCAAAAAAACCTAATCGGGGTCAGATCCCGATTATTTTGAGAGAACAAGACATGGCCAAAATCACCGCATCCGTTTTCACCTCGCATGTGCCCGCCATCGGCGCTGCCATGGACCTGGGCAAGACGAAAGAAGACTACTGGAAACCGCTTTTCGCAGGTTACGACTTCTCCAAGCAATGGATGAAGGACAACCCACCCGACGTGATCTTTCTGGTCTACAACGACCACGCCACAGCCTTCAGCCTGGACCTGATCCCGACCTTTGCCATTGGCACCGCTGCCGAGTACAAGCCTGCCGACGAAGGCTGGGGCCCACGCCCAGTGCCCGTGGTCAAAGGCCACCCGGAACTGGCTTCGCACATCGCGCAGTCGGTCATCCAGCAGGACTTTGACCTGACCATCGTCAACAAGATGGACGTGGACCACGGCCTCACGGTGCCCCTGTCGTTGATGTGCGGCGAGCTGGACCCGGCCAAAGACGCCTGGCCTTGCCCGGTGATCCCCTTTGCCGTGAACGTGGTGCAGTACCCCGTGCCCAGCGGCCAGCGCTGCTTCAACCTGGGGCAGGCGATCCGCAAGGCGGTCGAGAGTTACGACGAAGACATCCATGTGCACATCTGGGGCACAGGCGGCATGAGCCACCAGCTGCAGGGGGCGCGTGCGGGCCTGATCAACCGCGAATGGGACAACGCCTGGCTGGACCAGCTGATCAACGACCCCGTGGCCTGCGCCAAGACGCCGCACATCGACTACGTGCGTGAAGCGGGCAGCGAAGGCATCGAGCTGGTCATGTGGCTGATTGCCCGTGGCGCCATGAGCGACATCCACAATGGCCAGGTCAGCGGCCCTGCGCCCAAGCTGCGTCACCGCTTCTACCATGTGCCCGCCAGCAACACGGCGGTGGGGCATGTGATTCTGGAAAACAGTTGATTCCGTGCAGGAGCCAGCCCTGTTGGCGATGCGACCGATGACGAACCAACCGCATTGCTTGCAGGCAAGCGCCTACAAACAACATTCACCTTTTTGGAGTTCACCATGAGCAAAACCATCAAAGTCGCCCTGGCGGGCGCAGGTGCCTTCGGCATCAAACACCTGGACGGCATCCAGAACATCGACGGCGTGGAAGTCGTCTCGCTGATCGGCCGCGAGTTCGCCAAGACCAAAGAGGTGGCGGACAAATACGGCATTGGCCATGTCACCACCGATCTGAACGAGTCGCTCGCTTTGAAAGAAGTCGATGCTGTCATTCTTTGCACGCCCACCCAGATGCACGCCAGCCAGACCCTGGCATGCCTGAAGGCGGGCAAGCATGTGCAGGTCGAAATTCCGCTGTGCGACGTGTACAAGGAAGGCCAGGAAGCGCTGCGTGTGCAAAAGGAAACGGGGCTGGTGGCCATGGTGGGCCACACCCGGCGCTTCAACCCCAGCCACCAGTGGGTGAACCACAAGATCAAGGCCGGTGAGTTCAACATCCAGCAGATGGATGTGCAGACCTACTTCTTCCGCCGCACCAACATGAATGCGCTGGGCCAGCCCCGCAGCTGGACCGACCACCTGCTGTGGCACCACGCGGCCCACACGGTGGACCTGTTCGCCTACCAGTGCGGCAGCCCCATTGTCAAAGCCAACGCGGTGCAAGGCCCGATCCACCCCACGTTGGGCATCGCCATGGACATGAGCATCCAGCTCAAGGCGGCCAACGGCGCGATCTGCACTTTGTCGCTCAGCTTCAACAACGATGGCCCGCTGGGCACTTACTTCCGCTACATCGGCGACACCGGCACTTACCTGGCGCGTTACGACGACCTGTACACCGGCAAGGAAGAAAAGATCGATGTGTCGCAAGTGGCGGTGTCGATGAACGGCATTGAGCTGCAAGACCGCGAGTTCTTCGCCGCGATCCGTGAGGGCCGCGAGCCCAATTCGAGCATCGCTCAAGTGCTGCCTTGCTACCAGGTCCTGCACGATCTGGAGCAGCAACTGGCCTGAGCATGAGCGCATTGACGCCGACGGACGAGCGCCAGCATTTGACGCTGCTGGGTCTGGCTGGTTTTGCCAGCATGGCCTCGATGCGCATCTGCGACCCGATGCTGGTGGTGTTGGGCCAGGAGTTCCAGGTCAGCACGGGCGATGCGTCGGCGGTCGTCTCGGTGTTTGCCGTGGTCTACGGCGTGTTGCAGCTGTTTTATGGTCCGCTCGGCGAACGTTTTGGCAAGCTGCGGGTGGTGTCACTGGCGGTGTCGGCCTGTGCGCTGTTCAGCGCCATCACGGCGCTGTCGGTGAATTTGCCCATGCTGGTCATCCTGCGCGGCTTCATGGGGGCTGCAGCGGCGGGCATCATTCCGCTGTCGATGGCCTGGGTGGGTGACCAGGTGCCCTATGAGCGCCGTCAGGAAACCCTGGCCAAACTCATGAGCGCCACGGTGTTGGGCATGATGAGCGGCTTGTGGTTTGGCGGTTTTGCGGCCGACACGGTGGGCTGGCGCGGGGCGTTTGTGTTGCTGTCGGCCCTGTTTGGTGTGGCCGCCGCGCTGCTGTTGCGCCGTTTGCACCGCCAGTCGAAATTGCCATCGTCGCCCGTGGCGGCACCGGGTTTGTGGGCGGCTTTTCGCCTGACCGGGCAGCTCTTGGGTACACCGCGCGTGCGCTGGATCTTGACCGTCACAGCGGCCGAGGGCGCTTTGGTGTTCGGGGCCATGGCCTTCATGCCCACGCATTTGCATCAGCAGTTCGATTTGAGTGTGGTGGCTGCAGGCTCGGTCATGATGCTCTATGGCGTCGGCGGCTTGCTTTACAGCCAGATGGCCCGGCGCTGGCTGGCCTGGCTGGGCGAGCGGGGTCTGGTGCGCACGGGAGCTGCTTTGGTGGCGGTGGGTTTGCTGGTGCTGGCCTGGGGCAGTGGTGTGTGGCTGGGCATGCTGGCTTGCCTGATGACGGGGCTGGGCTTTTACATGCTGCACAACACGCTGCAGGTGCAGGCCACTCAAATGGCCCCGGCCGCACGCGGCACGGCCGTGACCTTGTTTGCCTGTTCGCTGTTTTTTGGCCAGTCCACTGGGGTGCTGTTGATGGCCCAGAGTGTGGACATGGGTTGGTTGCCCTATGCCTTCACGGCAGCGGCCGTGGGCGTGTCGTGTCTGGGCGTGTGGGTGTACCGCCTCGTGGGTCGACACTGAACATCTTGAGCCTCTCTTTGTGGGCGCCAGCCTGCTGGCGATGCAGCCGTTTGTGAACCACCGCCCATCGCTTGCAGGCAAGCTCCTGCAGGGGTTGGGTCACCTGTTCAGGCGATTTGGGCCAGGCTGCGCAGCGAAAATTCGGTGTGCAGGGCCACGCCGCGGTGCAGGGCACTTTCATCGATGTTGAACTGGGGGTGGTGGTGCGCATGGCACGCGCCCAAGGCTTCGTTACGCACGCCAACCAGGGCCATCAGGCCGGGGTACTTGTCCAGAAAGTCACCAAAGTTTTCCGACACCATGAGCGACGGGAAATCGATCACCGCCTCGGCTCCAAACAGGTCACTGGCGCACTGGGCGGCCAAGGCGCTGCTGCGTGCTTCGTTGATCAGCATCGAGCCGCCCTTGCGGATGTTCAGCTGGGCCTGCGCCCGGTAGCTGGCGGCGGTGCTGTCCACCACGCGCCGTATGGCTTGGTGCAGGTGCTGCTGGTCGGCCAGATGGGTGGTGCGCAGCGTGCCGGCCAGCAAGGCCTGGTCCGGAATCACGTTGCCTGCAAAACCACTTTGGAATTTGCCAAAGGTCAGGCTGGCCGCGTGCGCCGGGTTGATTTCGCGGGTCATCATCATGGTCAGGTTGTTCACCAGCGCCGCGCCTGCGGCGATCGGGTCCACGCCTTTGTGAGGTGAAGCGCCGTGGCAGCCCACGCCGCTCAGCTCGATCTCCACCAGATCGCAAGCGGCCATGCGTGGCCCGGCCTGCACGCTGATCTGGCCCGCCTCGATCTCGGACCACAGGTGAATGGCAAAGGCCCGCTGCACCGGAAACGCCGCCAGGTGCTCCAGCAATTCGGCCGTGCCGCCGCCTTGTTCCTCGGCCTGCTGAAAACACAGTTTCACGCTGCCTTGCAGCGATCCCGAAAACTGCTGCAGCACCCGCGCCGCGCCCAGCAGCATGGCCACATGGCCGTCGTGGCCACAGGCGTGCATCACGCCGGGCACCTGCGAGCGGTAGGGCAAATGCTCGTTTTGCTCCTGAATGGGCAGGGCGTCCATGTCGGCCCGCAGCGCCACCATGGCGCGGCTGTGCTGGCCGGTGACCGTGGCCACCACGCCGTGTTCGCCCACCGCTTCCCAGGGCACGCCCATGGCGCTCAGTTCGGTCTTCACGCGCTCGGCCGTGGCCTGCTCGCGGTAAGACAGCTCGGGCAGGCGGTGCAGTTGCTGACGCAGATCGACGAGCCAGTCCTGGCAAGAACGGGCGGCTTCAAGGACGGGGTGGCTGGGGGTCATGGTGAGCGCTCCAAGTCAGGGGTCAACAAAGGCCGCAAGGCCCACAAGCCCAGCACCGGGCCGGGGGCCAGCAGCCACAGGGCTATGCTGCCCCACTGCTGCACGGCCCAGCCCAGCAACAAGATGCTGAGCACGGTGATCAAAAAGCCCACGCCGTTTTGCAGCACCAGCGCGCTGCCCAGCCACTGCGGCGGCGCATGTTGCGACGACATGGCCGAAAACTGCGGCGAATCGGCGGGCACGCAAAAGCCCCAGAACAGCAAGGCCCCCAGCTGCACCAGCGGCCAGGTGTCGGGAATGAAGGGGTAGCCCAGGCACATCAGGCCCGATGCGGCCAAGGCCGTGGCCGCCACCCGCGCACTGCCCACACGGCGGCTCCACATGCCGCCCAGCACGCACCCGAAAAAACCGATGGCGATGGCCGCAAAACTGATGAGCGCCACCGATGGCGCCCAGCCGTAGCCAGCGGCCACCAGCGCGCGGCTGATCGGCAGGCTGAGCCAAGGCAACACGCTCCAGAACGCATAGAGCTCCCACATGTGGCCAAAGTAGCCCAACGCCGACGCGCGAAAGCCGCGCACCGCAATGACCTCGCGCAAGGCCTGGGTGTTCAGGCGAAGGGGGACGGGAGTGTTTGTTGTTGCGGAGGATGCGGCCTGCTTGGGCGGCTGGCCCATCCAGGCCACCAGCACCGCGCCCACCAGGGCCAGCACCGACGAGCCGAGCAAGACCTCGGGCCAGGGCCAGCTCTGGCCAAGAGCCCGCAAGCCGTGCGGCATGGCCGTGCCCAGGGTCAGCATGCCCACCAGCCAACCCAGTGCAGCAGCCGGTTTGCTGCCCACGCGCTGCACCAGCATCTTCATGCCCAGCGGGTAAATGCCGGCCAGGCACATGCCCACCATAAAGCGCAGGCTCCAGAATACGCTGTAATCGGCCACGCCCCAGGTGACCGCGGCATTGGCCAAAGCCCCCAACAAGCTGCACACCACAAAAATGCGCGTGGGGGCAAAGCGGTCGGCCGCGCCGCTGAAGGCAAAGGCCAGCGTGCCTGCAATGAAACCCAGCTGGGTGGCGGCCAGCAGCCAGCCAAAGGAAGCCGCACTCAGTTGCCAGGCCTGCATCAGGCTGTCGGCCACCCCGCTGGGGCTGAACCACAGCGAGGTGCTCAGGCACTGCGCCAGGACGATGGCGGCCACCGCCAGCGAGGGGCGGGGGCCAGGGCTTGGGCGCTCAGGCGCGTGCGCGCTCAAGGGCTTGCGCCAGGTCGTCGATCAGGTCGTCGGCATGCTCCAGGCCCACCGAGACACGCAGCAAGCCCTGCGGGGTCTTGCTCTCTGGCCCCTCGATCGAGGCGCGGTGCTCGATCAGGCTTTCCACGCCGCCCAGGCTGGTGGCGCGGGTGAAAATCTGCACATGCGCGGCCAGGGCCATGGCCGCGTCCTTGCCGCCTTTGACCTCGAAAGACAGCATGCCGCCAAAGCCCGACATCTGCTTTTTGGCGATGGCGTGGAAGGCGTTGTTCTCCAGGCCCGGGTAGTGCACGGCGCTGACCTGCGGGTGCTCGCTCAGGAAACGGGCCACCTTGCCTGCATTGGCGCAGTGCGCCTGCATGCGGTAGGGCAGGGTGGGCAAGCTGCGCATGACGAGCCAGCAGTCAAACGGCGAGGGCACGCCGCCGCCAAACAACTGCGCGGTGCGCAAGGCGGCAAAGTGTGCATCGTCCTGGCGCGTGATGACCGCGCCGCCCAGCACATCGCTGCGACCCCCCAGGTACTTGGTGGTGGCGTGCATGACCATGTCGCAGCCCAAGTCGAGCGGGCGCTGCAACACGGGCGAGGCAAAGGTGTTGTCGGCAATGGCGCGTGCGCCACCCGCGTGGGCGATCTCGACCACGGCGGCAATGTCCACACACTGCATCAAGGGGTTGGAAGGGGTTTCGATCCAGACGATGCGGGTGTTGGGCTGCATGGCCGCACGCACCACATCCAGGCGGGTCATGTCCACAAAGCTGGCGCTGACCTGCCACTTGGCAAACAGGTGTTTGAGCACATTGGCCGTGCCGTGGTAGATGTCGGACGGCGCCACCACATGGTCACCTGGCTGCAGACCCTGAAAGATGGCCGTGACACTGGCCAGGCCCGAGCCGAAGGCGGCTGCGCCCGCACCGCCTTCCAGTGCCGACAAAGCCGCCTCCAGCCCATTGCGGTTGGGGTTGTGGTTGCGCGAATACAAATAGCCGTGCGGGTAACTGCCGTCCGGGTCACGTTCGAAGGTGGTGGACAGGTGGATCGGATCGACCACAGCACCGGTGGAAGGGTCGACGCCGTGCCCCGCATGCACAGCCAAAGTTTCAAAACGCAGGGATTTATTGGTCTTCATTCTGAAAAGTATAGCCATGGCCTTGGGCCGCAGGGTCCGCGAGGTGACAGGTGAGGGTGAAAGCATGAGGGGCGATAAGATCCAAGCATTGACATCCGGAATTTCCCTCATGACCGACCGTTACGCCGTCATCGGCAACCCCATCGAACAAAGCAAGTCGCCGCTGATCCACACCACTTTTGCCCAGGTCACCGGGCAGGACATCGACTACACCAAGCTGTTGGCCCCTTTGGACGGTTTTGCGGCGGTGGTGGACGCGTTTCGCGCTTCGGGTGGGCGGGGCATGAATGTGACCGCGCCTTTCAAGCTCGATGCTTTTGCCTATGCCACCGATCTGGCGCCCAGTGCGCAAATGGCCGGGGCGGTGAACGCGATGAAATTTGAAGGCGACCGTGTCTATGCCGAAAACTTTGATGGGGTGGGTCTGGTGCGTGATCTGGTGCACAACCTGGCCTGCCCGCTCAAGGGCCGGCGCGTGTTGATTTTGGGGGCGGGCGGTGCCACGCGAGGCGCTTTGCTGCCCGTGCTGGCCGAGCAGCCTGCCGAGGTGGTGATCGTCAACCGCACGGTCAGCAAAGCCCTGGAGTTGGTGGCCTTGGCAAACCAGCACCAAGCGGGCGCGGTGCCCGTGCAAGGCCTGGGTTACGAAGCCTTGCAAGGGCAGGCTTTCGATGTGGTGCTGAACGCGACTTCGGCCAGCCTCAGCGCCCAATTGCCGCCCATGCCGACCAGCGTGTTTGCGCCGGGTTGCCTGGCCTATGACCTGACTTATGGCAAAGGCCTCACGCCCTTCTTGAAGCTGGCACAACAAGCCGGTGTCACGCGCCTGGCCGATGGCGTGGGCATGCTGGCCGAGCAGGCCGCCGAGGCCTTTGCCTGGTGGCGTGGCGTGCGCCCCGACACGACAGCCGTGATCGACAAGATCACCGTGCCTTTGGTGTGACGTTGGCCTGGGCCGCAGGCGCTGGCGCTGGCGCTGGCGCAATGCCTGATTGTGGTTTGCAGGCCCATGGCGATTTGTAACCATCTGGCCATTCACGGGTCGAAGGTCGGGTCACGCCAGTTGGTAGAGGGATGTATTCACATGGATGGCCAAAATAGACCGATGGATGGATGGCGTTTGGGGTCTCCATGAAAGACGATGGGATGCAACGGGCCGAAGTGTAAGCAGCTGGCATGCGGGCTTACTTTCTGTTACGGCGTTTGGCTTCGCACGAAGCCAGAATTTGTTCATCGTTTTACAGGAGCAAACCATGCAAACGAAGCACACATCCAGAATTTCCAAAACTTTGTCGTGGACGGGTCTGGGGCTGTTGGCCACGGGCCTGGTCGCATGTGGCGGCGGTGGCGGCGGCGCGTCCTCGACGGGCACACTCAAGCTGGCCATGACCGACGCACCGGCCTGCGGTTATGACCATGTCTATGTCACGGTCAACAAGATCCGCGTCAACCAAAGTGCCACGGCGGATGGCTCAGAGCCAACGGGCTGGAGCGAGTTGAGCATCCCGGCGCAGCGCATCGATTTGCTGTCACTGACCAATGGCGTGCTGCAAGAATTGGGCTCATTGCCTTTGCCTGCAGGCACCTACCAGCAGGTGAGGCTGGTGCTGGCCGACAACCCGGCCAACCCTTCTGGCGCCAATCCGCTGGCCAACGCCCTGGTGCTGTCGGGCACGACCGACGAGATCGCGCTGAGCACGCCCAGCGGTCAGCAAAGCGGCTACAAACTGCAAGCGCGTTTCGATGTGCTGGGCGGTCAGGTGGCCGACATGGTGCTGGACTTTGATGCCTGCCGCTCCATCGTCAAGGCGGGTGCATCCGGGCGCTACAACCTCAAGCCGGTGGTGTCGGTCATCCAGCGCCTGACCACCGCCATCGAGGGCTATGTTCACCCCTCGATTGCGGCCAATGTGGTGGTCTCCACGCGTGACCCCAACAACCAGCTGCGTGCCACTGTGCCCAACCCCACCACGGGCAAGTTCACGCTGGCGTATTTGCCTGAAAACACCAACTACACGGTGGTGGTGGCCGGACAAAATCTGACCACGGCGGCGGTGACCAACGTGCCGGTGTCCCTGGCCACGGGGGTGACAGCGCTCAACACGGCATTGACGCCGATCCAGCCTGCGGCTTCGGCCATGGCCACGGTGGCGGGGGTGGTCACGAACAGCAGCAACCTGTTGCTGACAGATGCCTATGTGGCGGCACGCCAGAGCCTCAGCACCGGTCAAGCCCTGGATATCGCCACCATGGGCGTGGACCCCATCACCGCCGATTACAGCCTGACCTTGCCATTGGCTGCGGCAGTGAAGGCGCCTTATGTCTCGGGATCGCCTTTGGTGTTCACCACCGACAGCATGGTGGCTGGACGCTACAACCTGACCGGAACGGCCACCGGCTACACCACGCAAAGCACCAACCCTGTGCTGGACCTGGGTGTGGCGGGCAGCACCACAGTCAAGAACCTGGTGTTGACACCGTAAACCGCACCGGGTGCGTCCGACAGGGCGCGGCGCACGCTTGAACATGGCCGGCATTTTTGCCGGCCATGTGCATTGGCAAGAGACAATAGCGCTTGTTTCACGTTTTAGATTTGCTCATGCCCCGCATCCAGTTCAACCTGCCCGACCATTTTGTTTTTGCCGCCGACATCCAGATCTACATCAGCCACGTCAACCAGGGCGGGCACCTGGACAATGCCCAGCTGCTGACGCTGGTGTCCGAGGCGCGTGTGCGGTTTTTCAAATCACTGGGCTACACCGAGGGCAATGTGGCGGGTTTTCCCATCGTGGTGGGCGACATGGTGGCGCAGTACAAGTCCGAGGGCTTTCATGGCGAAACCATGCGGGTGAGCATGGTGCCGCAGGACCCCAACAAATACGGCTTTGACCTGGTGTACCGCATGGAGTGCCTGGACACGGGACGCGAAGTGGCGCGCGGCAAGATCGGCATCGTGTTTGTGGACCGGCAGACGCGCACTGTGGCGCTCGTGCCTGAAGCGTTTTGGCGCAAGGTGGCCGAATTGAAGGCGATCTGAGCCCATGCTGCTGCCACGCATCGACACCGACCGTTGCACCGGTTGTGGCTGGTGCGTGGCAGCGTGTCCACCGCGTGTGTTGAGTTTGCAGGTCGCGGACTGGCGCAAGCATGCGGTGCTGCACGATGCACCCGCCTGCACCGGTTGCAGCAAATGCGAGCGGCGCTGCCCGTTCGGGGTGATCACGATCGTCAAGTCGCCCCAGCCCGCGGGCTGAAACCCACATCCCATCGCCAGCAGGCTGGCGCCCACAGCAGGACACAGGGTCTGGCTTTTGTAGGAGCTTGCCTGCAAGCGATGGCTTTGGCTGTCGGGCTTTTAAACCGGCGGGCTTCAGTTCATGGGCCGCTTGGCCAGCAGCCCGATCAGCTCGGGCACCAGGGCGTTGGGGTCGCCTTCGCGGCAAGCAGTCTCCAGCGTGTTTTTCACCGCTAGCGCCACGGTGTGGTCGGCGTGGGTGTCGATCGCCATCTGGTTGTAGTAGCTCAGGTCTTTGAGCGCGTTGCTCATCGAAAAGCGCAAACCCGAAGTGTCGCCCGAAGTCAGTGTGGGCTTGAGACGGTCGAGCGCAGCGCCCCAGCCGCCACCTTTGCTCAGCACCTCGACAAAGGTGCTGGCGTCCACGCCCGCACGCTGGGCGCAGGCGGCGGCTTCGGCCAGCAAGGTCACGGTGCCCAGCGACACATAGTTGTGCAAGAGCTTCATGCGGTGACCCGAACCGATCGGGCCGGTGTGCACGATGTTTTCTGCAAAGCACGACAGGATGGGTTGGCAGGTTTCAAACAGCGCAGCATCGCCGCCCACCAGCAGGTTCAACCGCCCTTCGGCGGCTTCCTTGGGGGTGCGCGTCATGGGCGAGTCCAGAAACTGCCCACCCTGGGCGATCACCAGGGCCGCGACTTTTTCAGTCGATGCAGGCACGGCCGTCGAGCAGTCGATGACGATGCTGCCCGGGCGCAGGCCTTTCAGAACGCCATCTTCGCCCAGCAGCACCGCCTCGACTTGCGGCGTGCCGGTCACACACAGGATGATCACTTCCGATTGCGCTGCCAGCGCCTGCGGCGTGTTGCAAGTGCGTGCGCCTGCGGCCAGCAGGGCATCCAGTGGCTGGTTACCTGCGTGCTCCAGGACGGTCAGGCTGTGGCCGTGCTTGAGCAGGTTGCTGGCGATGCCGTGGCCCATCATGCCAATGCCGATCATGCCGATTGTTTTCATGGGTGCTTTCGAAAAGGAAAATGCGGAAATCCGCAATATACCGATTTCGACCAGCGCATCCTGACCCGCACGGCACACCTTCAACCGAGCGTCGGCTTCAGGCTTATCGGTGCTCGAACCGGGGTTTGCGCTTGTCCAAGAAAGCGTGCATGCCTTCATGGGCGTCATCGCTGGCAAAGCGGGCATGCAGCGCACGGCGCTCGAACAAGATGCCCTCGCTCAAGCTGGACTCGTGCGCACGGTTGACCGATTCCTTGATGGCCATCAGCGCAGGCAGCGAGTAGCCCGCAATTTGGGTGGCGAGCTTCAGCGCGGTGGCTTGCAACTCGGCATCGGGCACCACGCGCGAGACCAGGCCATAACGGTCGGCCTCTTGTGCGTTCAGCATGCGGGCCGACAGGCACATGTCCATGGCCTTGGCTTTGCCCACGGCACGTGGCAGGCGCTGCGTGCCGCCTGCGCCGGGCAGCATGGCCAGCTTGATTTCGGGCAATGCAAACTGCGCCGACTCGGCGGCGATCACGATGTCGCAGGCCAGTGCCAATTCGCAGCCGCCGCCCATGGCATACCCCGCCACGGCCGCGATCACCGGCTTGCGCACCTGGCGTATGGTTTCCCAGTTGCGGGTGATGAAGCCGCTTTGGAACACGTCCATGTAGGACCAGTCGGCCATCACGGCAATGTCGGCGCCAGCGGCGAACGTCTTGTCGCTGCCGGTGATGACGATGGCGCCAATGTCCGGGTCAGCATCCAGGCCCAGCAGCGCCTGACCCAGTGCGTCCATCAAGGCGTCGTTGAGCGCATTGAGCTGGGCGGGCCGGTTCAGGGTGATGACACCGACACGGCCGTGCCGTTCCAGCAGGATGGGGGACTCGGACATCGCGCGCTCCTGCTTACTCGACGGTGATTTTCTGGTCGCGGATCAGAGCGCCCAACACTTTGCCTTCGTTGGCCAGCAAGGCCTTGAATTCGGCCGTGTCCAGCGCCACGTTTTCGCCCCCCAGGTCGGCGTAGCGTGCTTTCAGGGTCGGCGACGCCAAGGCTTTGCCCACCTCACGGTTCAAGCGGGCGATGACGTCTGCCGGTGTGCCATTGGGGGCCCACATGCCAAACCAGATGTCCAGATTGGCCCCTTTGAAACCTTGTTCGGCCACGGTGGGTACATCGGGGAAGAAGGGCGAGCGCTTTTCGCTGACGATGGCCAGCAGCTTGACCTTGCCCGTACGGATGTGCGGGAAAGCAATGCCGGGGTCACACACCATGTCGGCTTGACCTGCCAGCACGTCTTGCAGTGCCGGAGCGGCCCCTTTGTAGGGCACGTGCAGGATGTTGGTCCCTGTGGCTTGTTTGAACAGTTCACAAGCCAAGTGAGGTGGCGTGCCGGCACCGGCTGAGGCATAGGCCATTTTTCCGGACTTGGCCTGTGCGACCAGTTCGCGCACATCTTTGGCCGTGCTTTGTGGCTTGGTCACCAAATACATTTGCGACTTTCCGATGCCACTCACAGGCGTGAGGTCTCGGGAAGGCAGCAAATTGGACTTGATCAAATGCGGGTTGACGGTTTCGACCGATGTGGGCGAGATGAACAAGGTGTAGCCATCGGGGGTGGCGCGGGCCACCTCTGCTGCAGCAATGTTGCCACTGGCACCTGGCTTGTTGTCAATGACCACGGACTGGCCCAGGCTCTCGGACAAGCCTTGTGCAACCAGCCGTGCCATGGCATCGGTTGTGCCACCGGGGGCAAAACCCACCACGATGCGGATGGGTTTGCTGGGCCAGCTTTGTGCGTGGCTGATGCCGCTGACGCACAGGCCAAGCAGAGAAAGGCTGGCGACCGCCAAAGTGCGACGCAGTTGAAAGCGTTTTGTGGATTTCATGGTTTGTCTCCTGATGTGGTGTTAGAAATTGAGCGCTTTGTCTTAAGCTGCACCGTCGCGCAAATCCTCGCGCAGCTTGAATTTCTGGATCTTTCCGGACGGGGTCGATGGCATGCTCTCGCGCACCTCCAGGCGTTCGGGGATGTATTGGATGGCGACCTTCTGTTCCTTGAGGTAGGCGACCATGGTGGGCATGTCAAAGCTTTGGCCGGGCTTGGGCACCACCACGGCGCAAGCGCGTTCACCCAGGCGCTCGTCAGGGTAGGCTACGATGGCGGCCATGGCCACGGCCGGGTGCTTGTAGAGCAGCGATTCGATCTCGACCACCGGGATGTTTTCGCCGCCGCGGATGATCACGTCCTTGCTGCGACCGGTGATGCGCACGTAGCCTTGCGCGTCGATGCGGGCCAGGTCGCCTGTGTCGAACCAGCCTTCGGCGTCGGTGCCATTGAGGTGGGGGCGCTTGAGGTAGCCGCCAAAGTTGGAGCAGGCACGCAAATACAGCTTGCCCTGTGTGCCGGGTGGCAGTGCCGGGCCCGAGGCATCACTTTCGACCACCTTGAGCTCCACCCCGGGCAGGGGCAGGCCGTCGGTGGTGAAGGCGCGTTCGTCCGGGTCATCCAGCTGGATGAGTGTGACGGCGCCGTTCTCGCTCATGCCCCAGGCCGAGACGATTTTGGTGCCCAAAGCCGCGCGTGCCTGCTCGACCAGCGGGCCAGGGATGGGCGCACCGGCACACAAGAACGTCTTGAGCGTGGGCACCGGTGTTTTGTTTTCGGTCACGGCGCGGGTCAGGTCGGTCAGGAACGGTGTCGAAGCCATGGTGAAGCTGGCTTTTTCGGCGTTGATGACCTCGATCGCCTTCTTGGGTTCCCAGATGTCCTGCAGCACGGCGCTGGCCTTGAGCATGATGGGCATCATCAGGCCGTACATGAAGCCGGTCTGGTGCGCCATGGGCGAAGCCATCAGCACCACGTCTTCGGAGCCCAGCTTCAGGCGCTCGGCATAAGGAATGATGTTGGCCATCACCGTGTTGGCCGAGTGCATCACGCCTTTGGGTTCACCGGTGGTGCCCGAGGTGTAGATCAGCTGCGTGATGTCGTCCGGACCAGGGCGGTGTGCGCTCAGGATGGCGGCGGCATCGGGCTCGTTTTCCCAGGCGGGGCCACTCAGCAAGGCTTCGAAGCTGTTGGAGCCTTGGCCGTCAATCACCACCACGTGTTTCAGATGCGGCAGACCCGGCTGAATGGCGCTGATCATCTGCTCGAAGTCAAAACCCCGGAAGCTCTTGGGCGCGATGATGACCTTGGCCTCTCCGTGCTTGAGCATGAAGTTCAGTTCACGTTCGCGGAAGATGTGCATCAGCGGGTTGATGACCGCACCGATGCGCGAGCACGCCAGATAGGTCACGGTGAACTGCCACCAGTTGGGCAACTGGCAGGCCACGATGTCGTTCTTTTGCACGCCCAGGCGACTCAGGCCCACGGCCACGCGGTCGGCCATTTGCGCCAGTTCACGGTAGGTGAAGCGGCGCATGTCATCGGCTTCCACGCGGTAGGCGGTGAGCGCCAGTTTGTCGGGGCAGGCCGCCACGCAGGCGTCCAGGTCATCGTTGATGGTGCGGTCATGCCAGAGGCCTTGCGCGATCATGCTGGCGCGACGTTGGGGCAGTAAAACGGCATCGAATTCCATGGTTGTCTCCTTGAAAGTGGGATGAAATGTTTTTGTTTTTCTGAAACTCAGGCAGGGACGTTTTTGCGTCCCGCACGGGTTCGTGCAATGATGGTTTTCATGATCTGCGCCGTGCCGTCACCGATCTGGAAGCCCAGCACATCGCGCAGGCGCTGCTCCATCAGGCCGCGGTCGTAGCCGCCATGGCCAAAGCACAGCAGGCACTGGTGGATCACGTCGTAGGCCAGCTTGGGACCCCACCACTTGGCCATGCCCGCCTCGGCAGAATGGGGCAACCCCTGGTCCTTGAGCCACAGGCCTTGCAGGCAGACCAGGCGGGCGCCTTCGACCTCGGTGTCGTACTGGGCCAAGGGGTGGGTCACGCCCTGGAAAGCCGACAGCGGCTGGCCAAAAGCCTGGCGCTGGGTGATGTATTCCCAGGTTTCTTCGAGCGCCACACGCGCCACGGCCAGGCATTGCAGGCCGATCAGCGAGCGTGAATAGTCAAAGCCGTGCATGACCTGCACAAAGCCCTTGTTCTCATCGCCCAGACGGTGGCTTACAGGCACGCGCACGTTCTCGAAAAAGATCGAGCCGCGACCGATGGAGCGCTGACCGTGGCAATCAAAACGGCTGGTGGTCAGGCCCGGCGTGTCCATGGGCACGAGCAAGGCGGTGACGCCATGTGCGCCCGACTCGGGTGTGCCGGTGCGGCCAAAGACCACGGTGATGTCGGCCTGGTCGGCGGCGGAGATGGAGGTTTTCTCACCATTGATGACGTAAAAGTCGCCATCGCGCTCGACCCGCAAACGCAGGTTGGCTGCGTCCGAGCCGCCGCGTGGTTCGGTCAGGGCGATGGCGCAAATGGCCCGGCCCTCACGGATCTTGTCGAGCCAGGGGCGCACCACTTCGGGCTTGCCGTATTTGTAAAGAATCTGGCTGTTGAGCGAGGCCAGCAGGTTGAGGTAGGAGAAGCTCAGGTCGGCGCGGGCGATTTCCTCATGGATCACGCCTGCGGCCACACAGCCCATGCCCAGTCCGCCAAATTCTTCGGGGACTTCGGGGCAGATGAAGCCCAAATCGCCCATCTCGCGCAACAAGGCGCGGTCAAACTCGCGCGTTTTGTCGCGCTCCAGAAAACCGGGTTTGATTTTTTCATCGGCAAAGCGGCGCACGGTCTCGGCCAGTGCCTGCAGGTCTTCGTTGATGTAGGGATTCGGGTTCATCTGACGTCCTCTGTCTGTGTGTTTACTTGGCGTACTTGCGGAAGTCGGGTTTGCGCTTTTCCTGCAAAGCCTTCACGCCTTCGCGCGACTCTTCCGTGTCGTAGTACAGCTTGAGTGCGTACATGCCCATGCCCGCGATGCCGGACTGGTGGGCGGTGTCCATGTTGAAGCTGCGCTTGGCAATGGCAATCGCCGTGGGGCTGCGGTCGCAGATGGTTTCTGCCCATTCCTGCACGGTGGCGTCGAGTTGCTCGTGCGGCACGCAGATGTTGGCCAGGCCCATGTCCACGGCCTCTTGGCCGGAATAGCGCTTGTTGAGGTACCAGATTTCGCGGGCTTTTTTCTCGCCCACCACACGCGCCAAAAAGGCGGTGCCGTAGCCGGGATCGACCGAACCCATCTTGGGGCCGACCTGGCCGAAGATGGCTTTGTCGGAGCAGATGGTCAAGTCGCAGATGGTGCACAACACGTTACCGCCGCCAATGGCAAAGCCTTGCACGCGGGCGATCACGGGCTTGGGCACGTCGCGGATGGCGGTGTGCAGCTCTTCCATCGGCAGGCCGATGGTGCCGCGGCCGTCGTAGTTGCCGTCGTGGGCCGACTGGTCGCCGCCTGTGCAAAATGCGCGGTCACCGGCACCGGCGAGCACGATGCAGCCGATGTCGCGGTCGTAACCCGCCTTGTTCAGGGCCTTGATGATTTCGTCGCAGGTGGTGCCGCGAAAGGCGTTCATCTTCTCGGGGCGGTTGATCGTGATCCAGGCCACGCCGTTGCGGTTTTCGTACAGGATGTCTTCGAATTGCATGTGTTTCTCCGGTTGAATGGGGGTGATGGATCAGCCGTGCATGGTCAGGCCGCCCGAGACGCTCAGGACCTGACCGGTGATGAAGGCCGCATCGGCGCTGCTCAGGAAAACGATGGCACCGGCGAGGTCATCGGGCTGGCCCAGGCGGCCCAGCGGGATGGCCTTCTTGAAGGCGTCCATCAGCTTGTCGGGGTTGGCTGCGCCTTCGGCAAAACCGGCCAGCAAGGCGGTGTCGGTCGGGCCGGGGCACACCACGTTGACGGTGATGTTGTGGCGGGCGTGCTCGCGTGCCAGGGTTTTGGACAACGCGACCAGGCCGCCCTTGCAAGCGGCGTACACCGCCTCGCCGGACGAGCCGCCACGGGCCGCGTCTGAGGCGATGTTGACGATGCGGCCTGCGCCGCGTGCGGCCATGCCGGGCAACACGGCGTGGTGCATATGCAAAGCGCCCGTGAGGTTGATGGCGATCAGCTTGTCCCACTCGGCGGGCACGGTTTTGGTGAAGGGCTTGAAAATGTCCCAGCCCGCGTTGTTGACCAAAATGTCGATGGGGCCCAACTGAGCCTCAGCGGCTGCTACAGCCGCATCGACTTGGGCGCGGTCGGTGATGTTGCACTGGAAGGCCTTGGCTTGGCCGCCTGCGGCGACGATGCCGTCGGCCACCTTCTGGGCCGCTTCCAGGTTCATGTCGAACACCGCCACCTGAGCGCCTTCTTCGGCAAAACGGCGGCAGGTGGCCCCGCCAATGCCGCCACCGCCACCGGTCACAATCGCTGTTTTGCCTTTGAGGTCTTTCATGACTTTCTCCGTGAATTGAAATGGGTTGGAAAATTCGGAATATTGAACATATGACAACATGTTGACTTATTCTAGGGTTTCCACATATTTCACTTCAAGTCTTTTTCGTGTTCAATAACCTATCGTTTACCCTATGTCAAAAGCCAAAGAAGCGCGTATGGAACTGGCCAACCGGATTTTTTTCAAGCTGTACCAATGTGCCAATATGTTGCATAAAACCGGCAGCCGTGCGGTGCAGGACGAAGGCCTGACCACGCAGCAATGGGCGGTGCTGGGGGCGCTGTCGCGGCCCGAGGCGGCGCAGGGCATGGGCGTGGGCGAATTGGCGCGCTACCTCATGGTCAGTCGGCAGAACCTGTCAGGACTGATTACCCGCATGACGCGCGATGGGCACATCGAGATGAGCACCGACGGGCGCGACCGCCGTTCACGCCTGGTGGTGATGACCGAATCGGGCCGTCACATTTGGATGGACCTGGCGCAGCCCAAAATCAAGGCCTATTACGAGCAGGCCTTGCAGGATTTTTCGATGGGCGACATGGCCCACACCCTGCATTACTTCCTGAAATTGCTGGACAACATGGAAAAAATTGACCATGCGCTGCCCGAGGAAGAGCTTTCGAAGGAGGATTGATTCGCGCCCGACGCTCATGTGGGCTCATGTTGGAGGCGCCGCTGCAGCAGGCCTTCTTCATCTTCTGTTAAGAATCGCCTGCGCATACTTGGCGTCAGATGTGTTGGATACGCATCTTTTCCCCCATGTTCGTTGCAATGAAGGAATTCGCCATGTCTGATGTGTACAAGTTTCAATTCGACGCCAGCGCCACGACGGTGCTGCAAATGCTGGAAGTCGAGCGCCACAAAACCAAGCTGCAGAAAATTTCGGGCAGCAGCTTTGACGTCGAGACGGGTGTGAACGATTTGGGCGTCACTGCCGTGGTGTCGGTCACGCAAACCAAGTTGAGCAAGGGCTTTGCCAAGACGGCCGTGTTGGAAGATCAGGACGGCGATGGTCTGTTCCAGTCATCGTTGGAGATCGAGGTGGCGACAGCCGCTGCGACATCGCGTCAGCTGGAAAAACACAAATTCAGCTTCGACGCCTCGGGCCAGATCACGGCCGATCACGAGTTCAGCAAAGGCCGCTGGAAGCTCGATCGCATCGATCACGACGAGGCGTTCACCGTGGTGACGCTGGACGGTGTGGATTACGTGGTCAAGACCGAGCAAGAGCGCCATGGCGTTGAGTTTGAATTGTTCCGTGACGACAACCAGGATGGTGTCTGGACACGGATTGCCGAGGGCGAGGTGGGTGCGGACGCGCTGGACGCCGCGACCGGTACAGTGGATCTGGTGGGTCTGCAAACCTGGCTGGATGCCAGTGCTGCGATCGTCGGCTGAAGGCCTGCCAAGGCTTGATTGATCCAAACACACTCGGCCCTTCAGATGCGCGTTTTATTGGCAGAAGATGATGCCTTGCTGGGCGCCGGCCTCAAGGCGGGTTTGCAGCAGCAAGGTTTTCAGATGGACTGGGTGCGCGATGGCGTCGCGGCCGAGCGCGAATTGCTGACCGGCGTTTACGAGGCCGCTGTGCTGGACCTGGGTTTGCCACGCCAGGACGGCATGCAGTGTCTGGTGGCGGTGCGGCGGCAAAAAATCACGACCCCTGTGTTGATCCTGACCGCACGCGATGGGGTGCCTGATCGCATTGCCGGACTGGATGCCGGGGCCGATGATTACCTGGTCAAGCCGGTGGATTTGCTGGAACTGGCTGCGCGTTTGCGTGCCTTGGTGCGCCGGGCGCACGGCGTGGCCGAACCTGCCTTGGAGGCGGGCGCCTTGCGCATGGAGTTGTCTTCACGGCAGGTCAACTGGTGTGGCCGCTCTGTGGATTTGTCCCAGCGTGAATACGAGGTGTTGCAAATTTTCATGCTCAACCTCGGTCGCGTGCTGACACGCGCCAAGATCGAGGAGCACCTGTACCAGTGGGGCGCCGAGGTCAGCAGCAACACGGTGGAGGTGCACATTTACCATTTGCGTAAAAAATTGCGCCCGGACGTGATCGAAACCGTGCGCGGCGTGGGCTACGTCATGCCCAAACACATGCCGCCAGACCCCGACACCCTGAGCCCTGGTGCGGCATGAACCTCTGGTCCAAAGCCACGCTGCAATGGCGGCTGACGTTCAGTCTGTTGCTGACCACGGGCCTGGTCTGGCTGGCCGTTTTGGTGATGACCTGGGTGGAAACCGAGCATGAGCTGAGCGAACTGCTGGACGCTCACCTGGCGCAGACCGCTGCGTTGTTGGCGGCCAAAACCGGCGACGGCCACGCAGACGATTTCACAACAACACCCATTCTTCACAAATACCAACCCCGTGTCGCCTTTCAGATCTGGCATGAGAACCAGTTGATGGTGCAGTCGGCCCAAGCGCCTGCTGTGGCTTTGGCCGCTTTGGGCAGCGAGGGGGTGTCGGACTTTGTGCACGAGAAGGCCGCGTGGCGCGTTTTTGCGACGCGTGGCAACGCAGCCGATGTCTGGGTGGTGGTGGCCGAATTGCACTCGGCACGCGATGACATCCTGGACGCAGGGCTTCGATCGGCCCTGGGGCCGGTGTTGCTGGGTTTGCCGGTGCTGGCATTGCTCATTTGGTGGGTCGTTTTTCATGCCCTGTCACCCTTGCGCAGCTTGAGCCAAACCGTGTCACAGCGTCATCCGCAGTCGCTCGAGCCCCTGCCTGCAGAAACCGTGTCGGTGGAGGTGCAGCCGCTGGTGCAGGCCTTGAACCGTTTGTTTGAAAAAATGGCGGTTCAGATGGAAAGCGAGCGCCGCTTCAATGCCGATGCCGCGCACGAATTGCGCACCCCGATCGCCGCCATTCGCATGCATGCGCAAGTGGCTCAAGGGGCACAGCGCCATGAGGAGCGCCAAGACGCCTTGAACGCCGTGCTGCAAGGCTGTGACCGCGCCACCCGTTTGGTGGCGCAGTTGTTGCAGATGTCCCGGCTCAGCGCAGACCCCGCGCATGAAACCCAGGCTTTTTGCGAAGCGGTTGCGGAAACGCGCAGCACACTGGCCGCACTGGCACCCCGTGCCCAAGCCAGAGTGCAGACCTGGAGTCTGCAGGCCCCCGACACCCTGGTCTTGCCCATGCCGCCCGGTTTGGTGTCTGTTTTGGTGGGCAACCTGGTGGACAATGCCCAGCGCTACAGCCCCGAAGGCGCTCACATCCAGGTTCAATGGCTGGCATCGCCCGCACCCACCTTGCTGGTGCAAGACGATGGCCCGGGCATGTCTGAGTCGGACATCGCCCGTTTGGGGGATCGTTTTTTTCGGGTCCCGGGCAACCAGGCCGAGGGCAGTGGCCTGGGGTGGTCGATCGTGCGCCGGCTGGCGCAAAGCCATGGTTTGCGGGTGACGGTGGTCAACGTCGCCGGGCAGGGCGGCTTGCGCGTGACGGTGTCCTGGCCTTGGCCTGTGAACGATCAGGGCAAGCCCTGATCAGAAAGCGGTCGGGTAGCGCCTATACTCGCTGAATGAACCAGTTGGTACATTCTGAAGAATCCAGCCCTTCGGCACCCGAGGCGGCCAAGGAAACGGGTCGCACCAACGATCCGGCACGCACCATGGCCGAGATCCTTCAGGTGGCCACGCACGAGTTTGCGGACAAGGGCCTCACAGGTGCACGCATCGACGCCATCGCGGCGGCCACGCGCACCAGCAAGCGCATGATTTATTACTACTTCGGCAGCAAGGACGGTCTGTACCTGGCGGTGCTCGAAGAAGCCTACCGGCGCATGCGCGCCATCGAGTCCGATCTGCACCTGGACGACTTGCCGCCGATGGATGCCTTGAAAAAGCTGGTGGAATTCACCTATGACCACCACCGCGACAACGAGGATTTCATCCGGCTGGTGATGAACGAGAACATTCAGCGTGGGGACTATCTGCGCAAAAGCCAGAGCATTCAACAGTTGAACACGAACGCCATCGCCTCGGTCAAGGCGGTGTATGACCGGGGTGTGGCGCAGGGCGTGTTCAGGGCAGGGCTGGACCCGGTGGACATCCACTCGGCGATTTCGGCCTTCACATTTTTCAATGTGTCCAACCGCCACACCTTTGGCCTGATTTTTCAGGACCGTGCCAGCCAGGACAAAGCCACCACCCTCAAACGCGTGCATGTGGTCGAGCTGATCCAGCGTTTTGTCAGCCATTCCATTCCGGCATAACTGGTAGCGATCGCAAGCATTTGGCTATGAGGGTAATTACTGATCATGAAAAACTAACCAGTTCGTACATTATCAGCAGTCCTATCTTGGAGATGTGTGGTGGTTCAAAAATTCATTGACGGGTTTTGCCAAGTGCTGAGTGTGGTCATTGCGGCTTGTCTGGCCGTGATGGTGGTGCTGGTGTTTGGGAACGTAGTCATGCGCTACGGTTTCAACTCGGGCATCACCTTGTCCGAAGAGTTGTCGCGCTGGTTGTTTGTCTGGATGACGTTCATGGGTGCGGTCATTGCCTTGAAGGAGCATGGCCACCTGGGCACCGACATGCTGGTGGGCAAACTCGGTCCAGCGGGTAAAAAGTTCTGCTTGGCCCTGTCCTACCTGGCCATGTTGTTCATTTGCTGGCTGCTGTTCAGCGGTGCTTACCAGCAAACCGTGATCAACCTGGACAGCACCAGCGCGGTGATGGAGGTGTCCATGGCTTGGATTTATGCCCCCGGTGTTGTGTTTGCGGTGCTGGGCGGTTTGATCTTGCTGACCGAACTGCTGCGCTTGCTCACCGGGCAAATGCGAGACGAAGACCTGGTCATGATCCAGGAATCCGAAGAGTCGCCGCATGGCGCAGACAAAGCCTGAGCGCGCGGGGACGGACATGACGATTGCCATTTTTGTTTTCTCATTGATCGGTGCCATGGCCATTGGCATCCCGATCGCGTTTTCTTTGCTGATCTGCGGTGTGGCCCTGATGTGGCATCTGGACATGTTCGATGCCCAGATCCTGGCGCAGAACCTGCTCGAAGGCTCCAACAGCTTCCCATTGCTGGCGGTGCCGTTCTTCATGCTGGCTGGTGAAATCATGAATGCGGGCGGTCTGTCGCGCCGCATCGTCAACTTTGCCATGGCCTGCGTGGGGCACATCAAAGGCGGTCTGGGTTATGTGACCATCATGGCGGCTGTGATCATGGCGGCCTTGTCGGGCTCTGCCGTGGCCGATGCGGCGGCGCTGTCGGCTTTGCTCTTGCCCATGATGGTGGCTGCCGGCCATGACCGGGCCCGTTCAGCTGGCCTGATCGCTTCGGCCGGTATCATCGCCCCGGTGATCCCGCCCAGCATCGGCTTTGTGATCTTTGGCGTGGCGGGCAATGTGTCCATCTCCAAGCTGTTCATGGCCGGTATCGTGCCCGGCATCCTGCTGGGCGCGTCGCTGTGGATCACCTGGTGGTGGCTGGCGCGACGCGAGGTGGTGCAAGTGCCGCCCCGCAAATCCGTGGGTGAGATCCTGGTGGCCATGCGCGAGGCGACCTGGGCCTTGGTGCTGCCGCTGATTGTGGTGTTCGGCCTCAAGTTCGGCGTTTTCACACCCACCGAAGCCGCCGTGGTGGCGGCGGTGTACGCGCTGTTCATCTCCACCTTCATCTACCGCGAACTGGGCCTGAAAGACCTCTACCCCTTGTTTGTGAACTCGGCCAAAACGAGTGCGATCGTGATGTTTCTGGTGGCTGCGGCCATGGTCTCGGCCTGGCTGATCACGGTGGCCAATTTGCCTGCGCAGTTGATCGAGCTGTTGCAGCCTTTGCTGGACAGCCCACGCTTGCTGATGCTGACCATCATGGTCATCACCATGGTGGTGGGCACCGCGCTCGACATGACGCCGACCATCCTGCTCTTGACGCCTGTGCTCATGCCCGTGGTCAAGGCCGCTGGCATTGACCCGGTTTACTTCGGCGTGTTGTTCATCATCAACAATGCGATTGGTCTGATCACGCCACCCGTGGGCACGGTACTCAATGCGGTGGCGGGTGTCGGCAAAATCAGCATGGACGAAGTCACGCGCGGCGTGATGCCGTTCATGATCGCCCAATTCATCATCATGTTCGCCATGGTGGCGTTCCCGGCCTTGGTCATGGTGCCAGCCCGTTGGTTCTATTGATTCCTGGTTTGGTTGTCTGATCGGGTACGCCTGATGACCAACCCCTTGATGCACAGCGTACGTCCTTCACTTTTTTTCTGGAGACATCTCATGAAACGTGTATTCATCCAATCCTTGATCGCCACCGTGGCCTTGGCCGCCATGGGCGTGGCATCGGCCCAAGACAAAACCATCAAGTTCGCCAACCAGAACGCAGCCGGTCACCCCATCGTGTTGGGCATGGAAAAGTTCAAGGAAATCGTGGAGAAGAACTCCGGCGGCAAGATCAAGGTCAACGTGTTCCCCGGCGGCACTTTGGGCAGTGACCAGGCCAACGTTTCCGCCATCCAGGGCGGCACCTTGGAGATGGCGTCGATGAACTCGGGCATCTTCGCTTCGCAAGTCAAGGAATTCGCAATTTTTGACTTCCCCTTCATGTTCGGCTCTGGCAAAGAAGCTGACGCGGCCGTCGACGGCGCGTTTGGCAAGAAGCTGCACGCCAAGCTGGAAGACAAGGGCATCATTGGCCTGGGCTTTTACGAGCTGGGTTTTCGCAACATCACCAACAGCAAGCGCGCCATCAACAAGGTGGAGGACCTGGAAGGCCTGAAACTGCGCGTGATCCCCAATCCGATCAACGTGGACTGGGTCAAGGCATTGGGCGCCAACCCCACACCACTGCCATTCCCCGAGCTGTATGCCGCGTTGGAACAAAAAGCTGTGGACGGCCAGGAAAACCCCGTGGCCACCATCAACGGTGCCAAGCTGTACGAAGTGCAAAAGCACCTGGCCTTGACCGGCCACCAGTACAACCCCCAGTCGGTCATCATCAGCAAGAGGTTCTGGGAAAAGTTGTCGGCTGCCGAGAAAAAAATCGTGGCCGATGCCGTGACCGAGTCGGCCAAATTCCAGCGTGAAAAAGCCCGAGCCCTGGAAGCCAGCATCCTCGATAACCTGAAGAAAAACGGCATGCAGGTGACCCAGTTGCCAGAGGCTGAAATGGCCAAGCTGCGCGACAAAATGCGCCCTGTGACCGCCAAATACGGCGTGACCGTGGGCCAGGACCTGGTCAAGGAGCTGCAAGCCGAAATCGAGAAGGTGCGTACAGCGGCTGCTGCGCCTGCCAAGAAGTCGGGCAAGTAATCGCCCGTCAAGGCTTCGCCGCGTGTGCGGCGAAGCCTTCTTTGTCTTTTGAAAAGGATTTGTCATGAAAGTCTTGATGCTGCACGGCGTGAACCACAACATGTTCGGCAAACGCGACCCCCAGCAATACGGCACCATCACCCTCGATGAAATCAATGCCAGCCTGCACAAGCTGGGCCAAGAGCTGGGTGCCGAGGTCGAGTGCTACCAGACCAACCATGAAGGTGATATGTGCGAGCGCATTCACCAGGCCTACTTTGACAACGTCGATGCCGTGCTGATCAACGCGGGTGCCTGGACCCACTACAGCTACGCCATTCGCGATGCGCTGGCGGTGCTGACCTGCCCAGTTGTGGAGTTGCACATGTCCAACATCCATGCCCGTGAAGAATTCCGCCACAAGTCGGTGTTTGCCGAGATCGTCAAAGGCCAGATCTGTGGCTTTGGCGCCGACAGTTATTTGCTGGCCTTGCGCGCTGGCGTTTCTGCGGCCAAAGCCGCTTGATTGCTCCGATCCCCCATCGCCTATTCCATGATCAACGGCCACACCGAACTCATCGCCCACATCGGCTACCCCACGCACACCTTCAAGTCGCCGATGATCTACAACCCGTACTTTGAAGAGGCGGGCATCAACGCGGTGGTCGTGCCCATGGGTTGTCAAAGTTCGCACTACCCTGCGTTCCTGAAGTCGGTGTTCACGCTGGAGAACATCCGTGGCGCGCTGATCACCATGCCGCACAAGGTCAGCACGGTGGGCTTGCTCGACGAGGTGACCGCCACAGTGCGTGTGGCCGGGGCCTGCAATGCGGTCAAACGTTTGGCCGATGGTCGCCTGGTGGGCGACATGTTTGATGGTGCAGGCTTTGTGCGCGGTGTTCAGCGCAAGGGCTTTGATGTGACCGGCAAACGTGTGCTGGTGGTGGGCACCGGTGGCGTGGGCTGCGCCATTGCGGCTTCGCTGGCTGGCTCAGGCATTGCGGCCATCAGCCTGTTCGATGTGAACGCGGCAGGCTGCGAAGCATTGGCCCAACGCCTGAAAGACAACTACCCCCGAATTGACGTGCGCACGGGATCGAGCGATCCGGCCGGTCACGACCTGGTCGTCAACGCCACCCCCATGGGCATGAACGAAGGCGACCCGTTACCGATGGATGTGTCGCGCCTGTCGCCTGACACCTTTGTGGGCGAAGTCGTGATGAAAGCCGAAACCACCGCTTTTTTGGCGGCAGCGCAGGCACGCGGCTGCCGCACTCAGGTGGGCACCGACATGCTGTACGAGCAAATTCCGGCGTATCTGGAATATTTCGGCTTGCCGACGACCACGGCCGATGTGTTGCGTCGTGTGGCGCGGTTGAGTTATTGAGCCCTGATCCCTCGAACCGAGCGTCTGACTGGAGCCCTGAGATGACCCTGAAAAAAGTTGACCGCGAAGCCGTCCCCGACATGCCCAACCGCCTGGGCATTGCGGGCATCGAATTCATCGAGTACGCCACCAGCCGCCCGCAGGCGCTGGGCCAGGTGCTCGAGAACATGGGCTTTCGGCCAGTGGCCCGCCACCGCTCGCGCGAGGTCACTTTGTACCGCCAGGGCACGATGAACCTGGTGGTCAACGCCAACCCTGATGACGCCCGCGTGAGCGCCACGGTGGATGGTCAGCCTGTGATGTCGGCCGTGGCGTTTCGGGTGCAGGATGCCCTGAAAGCGCACACCCGTTGCCTGGACTTGGGGGCCTGGAGTGTGGGCAGCCACGCGCAGGCCATGGAGCTGCACATTCCCGCCATCCATGGCCCCGGTGGCAGTCGCTTTTACTTTGTGGACCGCTGGCAAGAATTTTCCATCTACGACATCGACTTCAAACCCATCCCCACGGTGGACCCGAATCCTCCTGCGCTGGCAGGCATGAGCTACTTTGGTGTGGTGCAGTACATCGGCGCGTCCCGCAGTGCCGACTGGCAAACCTATTACGAACACATGTTCGACTTCAGCAGCATTCCCGACGAAGAGCGCTTTGGCATCCTGCCCAAGGGCAAGCTGATGAAGAGCCCCTGCGGCAGTTTCCTGTGGCAACTGGTCGAGCCCGAGCCCTGGATGGATGTCGACGACAGCCCCGAGTGTTTGCAGCGCATCGGCTTTGGTGTGCCCAACGTGGCCGAGGCCGTGGCCGCGCTCAAGGCTCGTGGCGTGGAGTTTGTCGAGTCGACCCAGCTGCACCCCGAAGACCGGGGTGCACTCACCCGCGCTGCTTTGGGCTCGGTTGCGTTTGAACTTGTTCACCAGTGAGGCCAGGCATGAACTTGCTCGACGGCTACGGCATGGACACCATCACCATGGCCGGCACCTTGGAGGCCAAGCTGGCCGCCATGAAAGGGGCCGGTTTTTCGCAGGTGATGCTGATGGCGCGCGATCTGGTCACGCACCCCGGTGGCGTGAAAGCCGCTGTGGCGGCGGTGCATGAGAGCGGCATGCGGCCCACCGGCTTTCAGGTACTGCGCGATTTTGAAGGCTTGTCGGGTCACCTGCACAGCTACAAACTCGACATCGCCAAAGCCATGCTCGAGATGTGCGCGGCCACGGGCAGCAAAGTCTTGCTCGCCTGCTCGTCGACCTCGCGCCACGCCACGCAAGACCTCGATGCCATTGCTGCCGACTTGAAAAAACTCGCCATGCTGGCCGTGCCTTTGGGCATCCAGGTGGCCTATGAAGCCCTGTCTTGGGGCCGTACCGTCAACGAATTCACCACCAGCTGGGATGTGGTGTGCCGCGCCGATTGCCCCAATCTGGGCATTGGCATCGACTCTTTCCATATCTTTGCGGCCAAGACATCGCTCGACGCCATTGAAGAGCTCGACCCGTCCAAAATCTTTCTGGTGCAACTGTCGGACTTCATGTGGCAGGAAACGCCCACCTTTGAAGAGCGCATGACCACGGCCCGCACTTTCCGTGTTTTCCCTGGCGAGGGTGTGCACAGCGAGCAGTTGGCCGATCTGGTGCTGCGTCTGGACCGCATTGGGTACCGGGGCGATTACAGCTTCGAGGTCTTCAACGACGACTACCAACAGCTGCCGCTGGAGACCGTGGCCGAGCGTGCCCGCAAAAGCGCCACTTGGCTGCACCAGGACGTGCTGCACAAATCGGCGCCGCTGCCCGAGTGGACGCGCCAGCGGGCCTGAGCTGATCGCCGCGCCCATGCGAGCTGGGGGTTACCCCTTGTGGCTTCAAGCCGCGCTTGGCGTGAGCTTGCAGTTTTTTGTAGGAGCTTGCCTGCAAGCGATCTCCTGCAAACCACTGTCATGTCCGAGTGTCCGGAACAGTTTTTTTGCTGAATTTCAACCCCTGTTTTTTCAAAGATCAGCCTGTCGGGGCTGGTTTTTGATGGGGTTGTTGCACTTGTTGGTGCTGCGCTGTGCCTGCTCTTTGTGCAAAACCTGACACGCACGCAGGCATTGACCCTGGCCGATGCGGACAGTGCTGGTTGAACTGATTGAAGTCTTGGTTTAAGTGGTCTGCCTCTACCTCCTGATCCAGTAGCCGCGCATCAAGCCTGCCAAGGCTTGCACTGGCGTGACTTCCTTGATCGGCATTTGCCGGATGTCGCTTGGCCTGAGCCCTGCAAAGTGTTCTGCTGGTGTGAGCCCGTGCAGGTTTTGGTGAGGCCTGACGTGGTTGTAGAAAACCCTGAATTCATCGAATGCAGCTTGCAGCGCCCCACCACTTGGGATGACGAGTTGCCTGAGCAGCGGCTTGAGCGTGCCAAGCAAGCGCTCGATCCTGCCGTTTTGCCAAGGGGCGTGTTTCTGGGTGGTTTGGTGCTGAATGCCCGCGAGTTTGAGAAAGGTGTTGAACAGCCCACTGTTCAAAACCGCTTCGTTGTCGGTGCGCAGTTTGCGGGGCTTGCCGTGCTGGGCAATGGCCAGGCACAAATGGCCCAACATGCTCCAGCTGCACCGCCGGGTGAGTACTTGCAAGCGCAGAGCCACGCGTGATCCGTGGTCGATGATGCCAATGGCCGCATGGGTCGTTTTGTGGTGGTCTGTGAAGAACGTCATGTCCATGGCCCATGTGTCGTTGACCTGAACAGTGCGGGGTTTTGCTGAACGGATCTGGCGCCGCAGATCGGCGATCTCTTGCTGGTGGCTGGCAATCAGATCGGCCACAAAGGTTTTGCCCACGCTGACGCCGGGATGCAAGCGGTTGAAGGTGTGGGCCACAGCGCGGCAACCGGCGCGGGGCATGTGGGCTTTGAGGCGCAAGACTTCAAGGCGCAGCCAGTTGGGTTTGCGGCGGGCCCGGACGTGTGCGTGCAAATTTGCCTGAGCACAGGCTTTGGGGCGGCATGTGAAGGCTGAGTTTGAGCAGGGGGAGCAAGGCGAAACACGCGTTCGAAGCTAAGCCATATTTGCTATATCAGGTTCAAAATGGTGATGAATATCAAGGCAAAATATGCAAATTATTAGACTTAAATAATTGCATTTTGTCGCTAGACCATTTCATGACCCGCCACCGCCGCACCATCGCCCAAGCGGTCCTGTCGGTCTATGTCCTGAATCCCTTGGTGGTCACAGCACAAGCCATCATCCATGCAGGGGAGGGCAAGCTCTACAACAGCGGCAGCGTCATCCTGACGGGCACCGCGCAAGGCGATGTGGACAACCTCTCCTCGGGGCAAGTGGCCCGCACCGGCTCTCCCAACCAAGGCGACTTGGCAGGCAGCTACAAGCTCAGCGCCCCCGTGTTCGACTTGGGCAAAGACACCGTGGTGGTGGGGCAAGAGCTGCTGGGCTACAACGACGTGCAAAACCGGGCCTTCTTCCAGTCGGCAGGCCTGACAGGGCACCTGCGCAACATCGCCAGCGACGTGGTGGGCGGTGTCAGCACCTACGAGCCCATCAGCGTGGTGCAAGGCAGCACATGGCTGGTGTCCTACAAACAAACCGCACTGGCGCCCAACCAAGACCCGGCCACGTTTGACCCCAACGCGGTCTTGACCACCACCGTTGTTGTGGCCCCAACAGCCAACCCCACCCCCAGCAGCGGCACCGCAGAAAGCCTGGCCCGCCTGTACCTGCCCAAGCCTGCCAGCATCACCCTGGTGGGCCCCAAGCCCGGCACCATCGTGGGGCAAACGGTGAGCATCAGCGGGGGCGACCTGGTGCTGGACAACAGCAGCCAGGCGGGCACCAACACCGCAGGCAGCGCGGCCGTCAACCCGGGGGCCGCGCAAACGGTGGACCCCGCAGCCAGCACCACGGTGCAAGTCACAGCACAAAACACCGCCTTGCAAGCCGTGCAAGGCATGCAACCCGTGGTGAGCACGCCGGGGCACGGCGCCTGGGTAGGGCCTGTGAGCTTTGCGGTGCCAGGGGCGGCACCCCTGACGTCAGAACATTTGTCGGCCCGATAGCGTAAAAATACCTAGGGCATAGGCTTTGGGGTGAATGCTGACGATGGCGCTGTCCAAGCAGTGGTTTTACCGGCGTGTGTCCCCATCACCGTGATTCTGTGAAAATCGTGCCCATGAACAAGCTGAACCTGCAAGCCATCATGATCGACCTGGACGGTACCCTGGTCGACACGATTGGCGACTTTGAAGTGGCCCTGAACCGGGCCTTGGCCGATGTGGATGTGGCCCCGGCCAGCCGCGCCTTGATCGAGCGATCCATTGGCAAAGGCTCCGAGCACCTGATCCGCACCGTGCTGGCGCACCAGCTGGCGCAGTCCGGCGCGTCCGATGCCGCGCACGATGCGGCCGCGTTGGCCACGCCGGTCTGGCAGCGCTACGAGCACCATTACCTGGCCATCAACGGCGCGTATTCAGCGCTGTTTCCGGGCGTGTTGCAAGGGCTGGACCAGCTCAAGGCCTTGGGCCTGCCCCTGGCCTGTCTGACCAACAAGCCCCTGTCCTTCACGCAACCCCTGCTGGCCGCCAAAGGGCTGGCAGCTTACTTTGCGCATGTGTTTGGCGGCGACAGCTTCGAGCGCAAAAAGCCCGATCCTTTGCCGCTGATCAAGACCTGCGAGGCCCTGCAATCAGCACCGGCCCACACCCTGATGGTGGGCGACTCCAGCAACGACGCGCAAGCGGCCGATGCGGCGGGCTGCCCTGTGGTGTTGATGACCTATGGCTACAACCACGGCGAGCCGATCCGCAACACGCCGGCACGGGCCTGGCTGGATTCCTTGGCGCATTTGCCGGATCTGCTGACAGCTTGACGGGGCAGAGATAGGGTTTTTCACCCGCCCGCCGTTTTGATGAACTGCCGGGACAGGGTCACCGCCACCGGCCCCAGCAGCACGGTCAGCAAAGACGGGAACACGCAGAAGATGAGCGGGATCAGCAGCTTCACCGGCAGTTTGGCGGCCGCCTCTTCGGCACGCAAACGGCGTTGGGTGCGCAAGGCGTCGGAATGCACCTGCAGCGATTCGGACACGCTGGTGCCAAAGCGGTCGGCCTGGATCAGCATGGATACCAGGGCGTCGATGTCCTTGAGGCCGATGCGCACCGACAGGTTGCGCAGGGCCTCGGCCCGCGATGAGCCGGCCCGCAAGGCCATGCCCGTCAGTGCCAATTCATCTGACAATTCGGGCCAGGCTTGGCGAATTTCGCGTCCCACGCGTTCAATGGCGGCATCCAGTCCTAAGCCGGCCTGCACGCACACGCGCAGCAAATCCAGCGCATCGGGGAAGGCGTGCAGCAAGGCCAGTTGCCGCCTTTTGACGCGCAGGTTCAAAACCCAATCGGGCCAGTAATAGCCGACGGTTGCGCCCACCAGCACAGGCAAAAAGCGCTGAATGCCTTGGGGGTGCCAGTGGCTCATTTCCACCAGACCCCAGGCCACAAAGGGCAGGGACAAGGTCAACAGTGTTTTGCTGGTGAAGTAAATCTGCAGTGCCACGGACGAGCGCCATCCCGCGTGCAGAAATCGCACGCGCAGTGCCGAAGGGGTTTCGCCATCACCACCGGACATGGCTGCGGTCCAGGGGCTGAACCAAAGCAGTGTGGCCACCAGCTTGGTCTTCAGGCTTTGCCAGGCCTGTCCCGATGGCTGGTCGGCAGACGCGGACAGTCGCGACAGGCGTTCCTTGCCGGCATCGGGCAGCCACCGGCTCAGCAGGGCATAACTGAGGGTGACAACCAGGGCGAAGATGAGTGCTGCAAAAACAAGGGACGAGGGTGTCATGGTGTTGGCGTCGTCAAAGTGGTTGGGGGTGGGGGATTTTCAAACGCGGATCTGGATCAGCTTCCACATCCACAGCATGCCCAGGCCCATCAAGAACAAGGAAAAATAAACCAGCTGAAGCCCCATCGGATCGGTCCACAATTTGGAGACGAAGGCGGGGTTGAGCAGGCTCATGATGGCGGCCAGTGCAAAGGGCAAGACCGAAAGCACCAGCGCCGAGATGCGTCCTTCGGCTGACAGCACCCGCACCACACCGGCAATTTTTTGGCGCTCGCGGATCAGGTTGGCGGTGTTTTTCAGGATGTCGGCCAAGTTGCCACCGGTCTCGCTTTGAATCACAACGGCCACCACAAAATAACGCACGTCCTCGCTGACCACCCGTGTGGACAAGGCCTGCAGCGCCTGGGCGGTGCCCACACCAAAATTGATCTCTTCGAACACGGTGCGCAGCTCCAGCGACAGGGGGGGCGGGCTGTCTTTGGCCGCCAACTGCAAGGCACTGGTGAACGCATGGCCGGCCTGCATGGAGCGGGCAATCAAGTCCAGGGCATCGGGCAAGGCCAAACCGATGAGGACCATGCGCTGGCTGCGGCGGTGTTGCAGCCAGGCGGCCAGCACCAGGCAAGACAGCAGGGCCAAGGCGCCTGTCAGCGCGGCGGGCCAGCCCAGGCTGCTGCCTAAAGTCACCATCAGCAGCACCAGGCCCAAACCCATCCCCAAGGTCTGGGCCACGCTCAGGGCCAAACCGGTTTGCAGTAAAAAACGGTCCAGCGCCGCAGTGCCCGGGGTTTTGCGCAAGCCTGTATCCAGTCCGGGGACGGTGCTCAGCAGGCGTGTGGACCGCAGCTGCAAGCGGGGTTCGTCTGCGGCCGTGGGCACCGCCGTTTTCAGGCGCTTGCGCAAGGCCTGCTGTCTGGGGTCGAAGTACTGCCGCCAGACGCCATGCAAACCCCACACCAGCAAACCCAGGCTCACGGTGACCAGGCCCAGAAAGGTCCAATAACGCAAGTCCATGCTTCAACTCCAGCGGTGGGTGGGTTCAAACAAATCGTCGCTCAGCACGATGCCCCGTGTACTCAGGCGTTGCGCAAATTTGGGCCGGATGCCGGTGGCCACAAAGCGGCCCTGCACCGCGCCGTCGGCGGCCAGTCCTGTTTGGTCAAATTTGAAAATTTCCTGCATGCTGATCACGTCGCCCTCCAGCCCCGTGATCTCCTGCAGGCTGGTGACTTTGCGCTGGCCGTCGGACAAGCGCGAGACCTGAATCACCACGGACAAGGCCGCGCTGATTTGCTGGCGGATCGAGCGTGACTCGGCTTTCAGCCCCGCCATGCCCAGCATGTGCTCCAGCCGTGTCAGCGCATCGCGGGCCGAGTTGGCGTGGATGGTGGTCATCGAACCATCGTGTCCTGTGTTCATGGCCTGCAGCATGTCCAGCACTTCGGCACCGCGCACTTCACCCATGATGATGCGGTCGGGCCGCATGCGCAGGCTGTTGCGCAGCAAGTCACGCTGCGAGATTTCGCCCTTGCCCTCGATGTTGGGTGGGCGCGATTCCATGCGCACCACATGCGGCTGCTGCAGCTGCAATTCGGCGGCGTCTTCGATGGTGATGATGCGTTCGTCGGCAGGGATGCTGGACGACATCACGTTCAGCAGCGTGGTCTTGCCGCTGCCTGTGCCGCCGGACACCAGCAGGTTCACGCGGGTCTTGACCAGGCCCTGAATCAGCTCGGCCATGCCGGCCGTCAGGGCGCCAAAGCCAATCAGGTCCTGCACGGTGAAGGGCACCACCGCAAAGCGCCGGATCGACAGCAAAGGGCCGTCAATCGACAAGGGCGGAATGACGGCGTTGACCCGCGAGCCATCGGGCAGACGGGCATCAACCATGGGGCTCATTTCGTCCACACGGCGCCCGATGCGCGAGACGATGCGGTCAATCACCCGCAGCAGGTGCGCTTCGTTGTCGAACTGGACATCGGTGGCTTCGATCTTGCCGCGCCGCTCGGCAAAGACCTGAAACGGACCGTTGACCAGAATGTCCGACACCGAGGGGTCGGACAGCAAAGGCTCGATGGGGCCCAGCCCCAGCATTTCGTCCTGGATGGCCTGGATGATCAGCCGCCGCTCGGTTTCGTTCAGGGCCAGATTCTGTGTCGCGATCAGGTTTTCAGTCAGCGCCTTCAGTTCGGACCGCAAGCGCTCGGGGGCCATGCTCTCCATGCGCTGCCAGTCCATCAAGGCCAGAATTTCCTGGTGAATCCGGGTTTTGATGTCATCCAGGCGCATGCTCGCAGCGCGTGCCGCATGGGGCGGGGTGAACTGGCCGTTGAGCAAGACGGCCGTGGGGGCCGATTTTTCAAATTGGGATCGCAAATTCAGATTCACAAGTCACTCCTGTTCGGGGCCGATGCTGTGCTGGGACGCTGGCGGTCGGGGTGCTTCATGCCGCTTTGCCCATCCAGCGCTGGACCCAACTGCGGCTTTTCTGGGGCTGCATGTTCAGCAGGTCACTGGTCGCCTCGCGCAGCGCATGGATGACGGCGTTGTGGTCATGGATCAAGGACAAGGGCTGTCCGGTGTGCAGCGCTTCGCCCACCCACTGGGCGTTGTGGGGGATGGTCTTGCTGACTTTCAGGCCCACGGTTTTTTCCAGCTCGCCGAGGCTGACCCAGCCATCGGGTGCATGGCGGTTGACCAGCAGGCGCAACTTGTTGTCGCTGTAGCCCAATGAACGCATCATGCCGATCAGCCGCTGGGCATCGCGCACATCCGGCGTGTTGTTTTGCATCACCACATAAACCACATCGGCCATGTCCAGCACCTTGAGTGACAAGGCGTTCAAACCGCGCGGCAGATCAACCACCACATGGTCGTTCAGGCTGCGCACCAGGCTCAGGACTTTGTCAATGTCCTGCGCGCTGATGGCCACCGCGCTTTCCAGGTCGTTGGGGGCCGCCAGCAGGTTCAGCCGGGGGGTGACGGCATGCAGGCAGCTGGTCAGCAGCTGGGCATCGAGCCGGTCGATCTGCCGGGTCAAATCGCTCAGTGTGTTGATGTTGGTGCCGCTGCTCAGGTAAAACGAGGCGTCACCGCATTGCAGGTCCAGATCCACAAACGCGCAGGCACGGTCATGCTCGGTGGCGATGATGTGGGCCATGTTGGTGGCCACAAAGCTGGTGCCGTTGCCCCCTTTGCAGCCCATGAAGGCCACCAGACGGCCCACCCTGGAAGGGCTGGTGGAGGCCTGCAAGGCGGGCGCACTGTCGGCCCAGCGGCGCAAGCTGAGCGCCAGCTCTTGCGGGTTGGGTGGCAGTGGCAAGACTTCGCGCACGCCCGCACGCATGGCCCGCACGAACAAGCCTTTGCTGCTGTCTTCGCTGAACAGCAAGACATTGAGCTGGGGCCGGTTGCGCAGCCAGTTTTCCAGTGTGGTCAAGTCGTCGGGGGTCTGGTCTTCGGGGCTGTCCAGCAGCAAGGTGCCGCTGTCGATGGGCCCCAGCAAGGGCCACAAGGCTTGTCCGGGTTGGCGCAAAACAGCGCTGAGCAAAGGCAGTTGGCAGCTCAGAACCTGGCTGCGCAGGGTGTTCATCAGCGTTTCGCTGGAGGCGATCACAGAGGTGGACATGGGCAGTGGCCTTTCAACGGGTGCGTGTGGCGCCCACGCCGATGTTGAACACCGGTGTGGGTGAGGGCGGGGTTTGAAAGCTTTCCTGATAACGCTCAATCGCCGATTGGGCCGACACGCCGTCGGTGCTGACACTGGGGTGGTGGCGTTCGTGCATGGCGGGGGCCATGGGCATGGGGGCCGGCATCATGTCTTTCATCTTGTCGTGCATGCCGCCGGGCTGGTGGTGTGGTGCGTGCATGGCGCAGCCTGCACCCTGCCCAGCGTGCGCACAGCCCTGGGGCTGGGGCTTGTGGG
>Ga0255127_1000137_pt1 | contig 39906 bp, 31 predicted proteins | sample Law_Miss_RepB_8d_FD_188555 | JGI IMG/M metagenome (GOLD analysis project Ga0255127, IMG submission 188555) | Freshwater microbial communities from St. Lawrence River, New York, United States - Law_Miss_RepB_8d | ecosystem: Environmental > Aquatic > Freshwater > River | place: USA: New York...
CCGTCGAGGATTTCCCGAATACATCCCCCGTTCCTGGAACCGCAGCGAAAACCACACCGTTTGGCCGACCCAGTCTAGGTGTGGACTTGGGGCAGGAAATGGCCGGGCCCCTGAGTCAACCGGTGTTGGCGCTGCGCGACGGACCAAAGACGGAGTTGGAGCGTGACCGGATCGAGGCTCTGCTGCAGGTGCACCGCGCCAAGGCACGGCCGGCAGAGCGACTGACACCCGAAATGCTGGCGCAGCAGGTGGCCGATGTGGAGCAATACATTCTGGAATATCCGGACGGAGAGTTCACGCCGGGGCTGAGGGTAGAGATGGGGAAGTTCTATCGGACCACGGGCCGGTTTTCGAAGTCACTGGAACACTGGCGGGCGGCCTGGGCGGCGTGCGCGCCGTATCGCGACGGAAACGGGAAGCTTCTGGCTGACGAGGCACTCGCACGCCTGGCCTCAATGCTGACAAGCTTGGGCCGGGTAGAAGAATTGCAACAGCTCTTCCTAGCCAATTCCAACCGGGTCATGTCCCGCCCGCATCTGGCGCAAGTCTGGTTGCGGGCCCGGGAGGCAACCGCCCATATGGTGCGCCGACCCGGCGCGGCCTACCGTTGCGGTCCGCTGGCTCTCTTCAACGTGGCCCGCCAACTGAACGGGACCGCACCAGTGGAACTGCTGGAAATTGCGTCTCCCGTCACGGGTTTCTCGCTTCAGAACCTCGTGGAATTGGCTGGGAAATACCAATTGCCTATGGTGGCCGCGGTGCGCCAGAAAGGGACTCCGATGGTGACACCCGCGGTGGTGCATTGGCGGGAGCACCACTACGCGGCAGTGATTGCCGAACAGGACGGCCAATACTTGGTGCAAGATCCGACCTTTCTCACCGCCGAATGGATTGACGGAGCCACGTTGGAAGCGGAGGCCAGCGGCTATTTCCTCATTCCAGCTCACCGGTTGATGGCGGGCTGGCGTTCCGTTCCTGCTGGTGAGGCGGCGCAGGTGTTCGGCCAGGGCTACCCGCAGGCGCAGTGCGACGACTGCCCTCCGCCCTACGAAGGCGACTGCTGCGAAGATTGCCAAGGCGGGTACGACACGGGCAGCGGAACCAATGCGTTCGGGATGGCGACCTGGAAGGTTCAGGAACCCAACATCAACCTGAAGCTCCAGGATATCCCGATGTCCTACACGGCGGCCTTTGGCCCAGACTTCATGTTGAAGCTGCAATGGGGGCAGCGCTGGAGTTGGTCACCTTCGACCGTCCTCAGCCATTTTGACGGTGCGTGGCAAAGCGACCTCCTATCCTTCGTCGAAGGCTACAACCTGAAGAATAAGGGAACCGGATCGGCCCTGGGTCGCCTGTTTCGGGGAAACGGCTCCCTCATTTCCCTACGTTTCCAAAGCGGACAGAACATCTCGGAGACGGACTTTACGAGCGGGGTCTGGGCTGAGCGGGTGGTTTCGGGGAGCACCGTCGTCGAATTGATAGTGTATTACCGCAATGGTTCGGTGGAACACTACGAACTGGTTGGAGGCTCCGGCTACGATTACCGGATAACCTGGCGGAGGGACGCGACGGCTAAACAGATGACCTTCACGTATGACGACCCCAGAATCAGTGGTCTCTATGAGCGGGCCAGCCGGGTAACGCTGGCAGACGGCGCGCAGTTTGATTTCCATTACGCCGATAGCACGGATGTTTTCCGGATCACCAGCATCACGGGCCCGAATTCGCGCAGCGTCACCTTCACCTACACGCCTGACTACAGCAGCAGCGGAACCACGGTGTTAACCGGCATTACCGATGTGGTGGGGATCGTGAGCGCATTCGAATACGATCCCACCACTTGGTGGGTCACGAAACTGGTGACGCCCTACGGCACCAACACCTTCACGCATTTCGATGCTGGCAGCTGCGATTCGTGGGGACACGACCTGAGCTGCGCTGGCGTCGACCGCTCCATCGTCGTCACCGAACCCAATGCAGACCAGCAGGTCTTCCTATTCTACGACAACAGCTACGCCTACGGCACCAACGAGATGACGGGCAAGATTCCGGCCGCGTTTTCTAATGCCCAGATTCCCACCTACGGCGCCGGTGATCCTCAATACCAGACGCTGGACCTCAGTCGCGACGAGCGCAATAGCCACCATTGGAACCGGCAGCAGGCGGCCCAGCTCTCAACCACCAGCAATCTGCAAAACCTTACCGCGGCCGACTACCGGCTGAGCCGCACCAAACACTGGCTGATTGAGCTGCCCCTGCAGCCTGTCTACCCGGCGTCGATCAACGCCATGAACACGCTGGGCTGGACGCTGCCGCCTTCCCCTGACGGAAGCAATGAAGCGCAGCCAACCTTCTACGATTACGCTAACAAAACTAACGATACCGCCTACACGGGTTCCTCGAGCCTGCCCTCCGTGATTGCGGAGAAGCGGCCGGATGGCACCACCTGGTATCGTTATTTCGAGCGCAACGCCAACTCGATGAAGACGCGCGAAATCGAGCGCTGGGTGGAAGGTGGTACAACGAAATACCGTACCAACAGCTACGCCTACGCCAGTGGCACCGGCAATGCTGCAGTGGACGGCCTGCTGCGGGTGAAGCACGTCGGGCCCGACGGCCAGTTGGTCTTCGGTTACGCGCTGCACCCCACCTATAGCGACCAGGTGAAATACCTGACCAACGCCGTAGGGGTGGAGGAACTCGACTACGACGCCAACCGCCGGGTCACCACCCGAAAATCGCCCGCTGGCCTGCTGAGCACCAACACCTATGACGGCACAAGCCAACGTCTCCTCAAGGTGGTCGATTCCATCTCTGGCACTCCAGTTCGCACCAACAGCTACACCTGGCTCAACGGCTACGTGCGTACCCATACCGATCCCTACGGGATGACCCGAACCTTCGACTACGACCTGCTCGGTCGGTTGACCACCACGACCTACCCGGATAGCACCACCGAGGTTTCGTCTTACTCGCTGCCCGCCAGCACCGGGTTCAATACTTCTGGCTCGGCTCTGCCGATCCTAGACCGCGTGTCGTTCAAGGACCGGTTGGGCAATTACTGGTGGACGCTGCCCAACCGCCTGCGGCAAGTGGAAAAGATCATCGAACCACCGAAGGTCACCGGCGGCAGCGGTACTCAGACGACAGTGAGCTATTGTGGTTGCGGCGCACCCACATCCATCACCCGCGCATCGAACACCGGTTCCCCGGAAACCACGAGCTTTGAATATAATTACCAAGGAGGGCTCAGGCTCGTCACGCTGCCCGACGGCGCGAAGTTCACCAATCTCTTTGACCTAGCCGGCCAGCTCATTGAGCGGCAGGACTACTATCAGAAGCTCACCAACACTTTCGACAATCTCGGACGGCTCCTGTCCCAGCGGAATGGCGCTGGTCTGGTGTTGGGGCAGTCCTACGACCGCAGCGACCGTGTTTTGACCCAGACCAACGCCAATGGCGTGTGGTTCACCAATGCGTGGGACGCCTTCCATCGGCTCACCGTCCGCGCCCAACCCGACGGTGGGAAGGAATACTGGGGTTACACCACGAACTTCCCCGGCGCGACCACCTATACCAACCAGGTGAGCGACGTGACGACGTGGGCTTACGACGCCTCCCTGCGGAAGACAAACGAGACCGTGATCGGTGTCTATACCAACAGCTTCGTCTACAATGGCGCGGACGACCTCCGGGAGCTCTACGACGGCAAGACCCAGAAGACAGCCTGGGCCTATGACCTCTACAGCCGGGTGACCAACAAGGCGGATCACCTGGGCACCAATGTCCTTGCCTACGCCTACAACGCCAACGGCTGGCTGACGAACCGGTGGAGCAAACAGAAGGGGAACACCGAACACCGATACGACCCGGTGGGTAACCTGACGACCGTCAACTATCCCGCCACGGCGGACCTAGCGTTCGAGTATGACGCGCTGAACCGGGTGGTTAAGGACGCTCGCAACGGCGTGGTCACCAACACCTACACCTACTACGCAGGCGGGCAGCTTGCGACTGAGGCCACCCCCCAGTGGGCAAGCAGCACACTCACGCTCGGTTATACCTCGCGCCTTCGGACCAGCCTCACGCTGGCCCAGCCGACTATTGGTAATTGGACTCACGCCTACACCTGGGACAATGCCCGTCGGCTGGACACCCTCACGGGAAGTTCTGGTACATTTGATTATGACTACATCGCGGCGGCGACTAGCGGTAGCTACGCCTCCCGGCTGGTCGCGAAGTTGACCGTGCCGACGACCTCGGCGGGCCCCAACATCACGAACCGTTGGGACACCACGGGCCGGCTCACGGAAACCAAGCTGGTGAACGGCGGCACCACGTTCAATCGCCACGCCTATGCGCTCAACGCGGCCCACCAGCGCACGCAGCAGACGCGGCCCGACAGCACTTACGTGGATTACAGCTACGACGATGCGGGGCAGGTCGCGACGGCGTTGAGCTACTACTCGGGCGGTTCACCTATTACCACTGAACAGCTCGGGTATGGCTACGACGCGGCGCAGAACCTGACCAAGCGGACGAACAACGCGACGGTGACGACCTATTCGGTCAACAGCCTGAACCAAGTCACGGGTGACGGGATGTTGAGTTTCGGTTATGATGGTAATGGGAATCGGAGTTCGCAGTCGAGCGGGGGAGCCAGCGTGACCTACACCTACGACGACGAGAACCAACTCGTGCAGGCCGAGACAGACACGGTCTACACGCCCACGGGCAGCCGGTGGAAGACTGTATGGGCCTACGACGCCCGCGGGCGGGTGCGGGTACGCGAGGACTACAGTTGGTATGGGCCAGGAAGCTATTTCATCCGGGACCGGAGCGCGCGTTACCTCTACGACGGGATGCGAGTCATCCAGGAGCGCAACGAAAACAACACCCCACAGGTGACCTACACCCGCGGGCTGGACCTGGCCGGCAGTTGGGAACGCGCCGGCGGCATCGGCGGCTTGCTCGCCCGCACCACCCACAGCGGTGCCAACGGGGTGACCTACACTCCTGCCTTCTACCACGCCGACGGCAACGGCAACGTCACCTACCTGCTGAAGCTGGACCAGACCGCTGGGGCCAACTATCAGTTTGACCCCTTTGGCCGGCTGCTTGCTTCCTCCGGCACCCTAGCCGCGGCGAATACCTACCGCTTCTCCTCCAAGGAGGTCATGCTCGCCAGCGGATTCTACTCCTTCGGCTACCGCTTCTATGATCCCGCCACCCAGAGGTGGTTGAATAGGGATCCGATTGGGGAAGATGGAGGGGTGAATTTGTATGGGTATGTGGGAAATAATCCCATCAGCGGAGTTGATGCGTTTGGATTATGGTCGTGGGATAACGATCTGCTTCAAAAAGGAGCGCCTCAACTTTGGAATGATTTCTGGCATGACTTTTTCTATGGAAGCAACTATCAATCACGCAAGCTCCCACCAGGTTCATTCGGTGCCTTGCATGGAATCGAAAATGATTTCAACGGTTGCACGGCATCCGAATTGGTTACGGAGCTAGGTCTAAATGCAGGATCGGGATTGTTGGAGGGGCTTGGCGCGTTAAGATTTGCATGTACCCTAAAAAAATGCAAATCTGCAAAGGAAGCGTCATCCATTATTTCTAAAATAGAGAAGCTTGGCGGGGGGTATCCACGCCCTAGTTACACTCCAAAGGGAGCTCCGCAGTGGATATTTCCGAATGGTACGGTTTTGCGATTCGATCTTAAGCCAGGACAATATTTGAAGGGTCAAGGCCCTCATATAAACCTGGAAGTCCCGGGGAATGTTCCGCCAAATATACATATTCCAGTCAAACCATGACGAGCATAAATATCACAATGTACGCACGTAGTGCTGCGCGTTGATCAAGGGTGGCAATGAAATACGATTTTAACAAACTAGAAGAAAAAGCCGCGAACTTGCTCGGTTCAGGGCTTCCGCATGAGGCAATTAAAATATATTTGTTTATGGCAGATGGAGATCAGTCGCTTGATGGCGGATATTTGGCAAAACAGATTGCTCAATGCTATGAAGAAATGAAAGATTTCCACGCTGCAAAATATTGGTATGGAAGAGCTATAGAAGAAAATCCCTGTGTTCGTGTCGACTGTGTAGAGGCACGCAAGAGGTTGGAATACGTCACTATAGACAACCTATTAAAATAACCTGAGCAATTGGGATTGATTTGCCGCAAAGTATTCAGATAGGAAAAGGGAAAACGGGTCAGGGAACCACAATTTCTGAATTAGGCCGGTGGAAGCTTGCGTTCGGTTACGGAACGCACACGGTCAAGGTCGTCCGGGAGGACCAACCCGACCTGCTCGGCACGACGGTTTCGGTGAATATGGTTGGCGGTATCGACGGCACCTTCTTGTATTCCGCATTGTCGGCACTGGTAATTCTTGAGGCCATGAAACGCACTATCTGGCGAGTGGAGAGCCCTTGGGAGTGATCGGTTGTATTACTGGAACCAGAACGTAGCGGCCATAGGCGGACTGAGCGGCGCAAGAAGCTGGCGCAGTTCCCGGACCTGCAGCCTTTGAGGAACTTTGATTGGCAGTTCAATCCACAGATCAACCGGGCACAGACCTTCCAGTTGGCCACGCTGGAGTTCGTGCGCGAACGACGCGACATGCTCCTGGTGTGCTCCCCTTCGACTTGGGGAGCCCAATATTGCCATCGGTTACGCGGTGCTCAAGGCCGACTTCCAGGTGCTCTATTGCTCGGTCTTCGAACTGGTGCGGGAGCTCCAATCCTAGCCAACCTCGGAACGGGGTCAGTTCTTGATATTGATACATGAAGCGCCCAAAGCCACTCTCCCGCCATGGCCCGCAAGTTGAGAGTCGAGTATGCTGGCGCGATTTATCACGTCATGAATCGCGGTGACCGGCGCGAACTGATCTTCATGGATGATGCGGATCGCCAGCGCTTCGTCGACACGCTGGGCGAGGCTTGCGCTAAGACGGGCTGGCAGGTTCACGCCTATGTCCTCATGCCGAATCATTTTCATGTGGTGGTCGAGACGCCGCAGCCCAACCTGGTTGCAGGGATGAAATGGTTGCTGGGCACTTACACCAGTCGCTTCAACCGGCGTCACAAGCTCTTCGGCCATTTGTTCTCCGGGCGCTACAAGTCGCTGATCGTGGACGGATCGGGTAACGGTTATCTCAAGAGCGTGGGCGATTACGTCCACTTGAATCCGGCGCGAGCAAAACTGGTGGCGGCGGATGTGCCCTTGAAGAGTTTTGCCTGGAGCAGTTGGCCGGCGTACTTGCTCGCGCGCTCGAAACGTCCGGCGTGGTTGCGGGTGGATCGGTTGCTGGGCGAGTGGGGCATCTCCGAGGACAGTCCGGCGGGGCGGCAACGGCTTGAGCAGGCGTTGGAGGAACGGCGCGGGACGGAAGAAGGCGAGGAGTTCAAGCCGATTCGGCGCGGTTGGTGTCTGGGCGAGGAGAAGTTTCGGGAGGAGTTGCTGACGCAGATGAGCGAGCGGATGGGGGCGGAGCATTACGGCGAGGAGCGCGCGGAGACGGCGGAGGCGCTGGCGGAATTAATCATTGCGGAGGAGTTGAAGCGGGGGCGGTGGCAAGAGGCTGATCTCAAAACTCGGCCCAAGGGAGATTCAGTGAAGGTGGCTTTGGCGGCGCGCTTGCGGGCGGAGACGACGATGACGGTGGGGTGGATCGCCGAGCGTCTGGCGATGGGCACGCGCGGTTATCTGAACCATCTCTTGTATCGCCGGAGGAAGATGGGCGGGGAGTAAACAATATCAAGAACTGACCCCTTTGTTGACCCCTTTGTTGATTCCGTATTTGTTGAATCCTTGATTCGAGCGGAAGGCGTCGCCCGTTCTTGAAAGGGGTTCGATGCCTTCGCGGTGAAGTGCGATGCCTTGGAATGCGTTGGTTGGATTCCAATGGAGAGAAATCCGGGCCGAGCCGATGGTGTCGAAGTTGCCTGTGAAACGTTCCTCCACCGTCTTACTCGTGCTCTCCGGCGCCTTGCTCTCCGGATGCGGTCGGGCCGGCCCGGTCGATGAGGGTCTCATCGATCCCACCGACACCAACACCTACACGAACAACACCTACCAGCCGTCCCAGGGCTACTACCATGCGCCTTATCATGGCTGGTATCCCATGCCCTACGGTCACTTCGTGTCGGGTCGGGGCTATTATTACGGCGGTGCTTTTCAGTCCAATCGCCACGTCTATCCGGCCGTGTCTGCCAGTAGCCCGTCCCAATCGGCCAAGGCGCAGTTGGCCCCGTCGGGATCCACCGCATCGGGATCGGCCACCACTTCACGCGGTGGTTTTGGTTCCAGCGCGCATTCCACCAGTTCTTCCTGATGCAACGGCTCACGCAAACTCCCAGGCCCGACTGGCCGTCCCGCGTTGAGGAGGTGGGGCTGACCTACCACACCCCCGACGGCGTGACCTATTGGGACGAATCGGCCAGTTACCGGTTTTCGCCCGCGCAAATTGACGTGTTGGAGGCCGCCGGGAACACCCTTCATACGATGTGCCTCGAGGCCGTCGAGCATGTCATTACGACGCGACGCTTTGACGAGTTCGGTTTGTCGGCCTCGGCTGTTGGCGCGATCGTCGATTCGTGGAACCGCGACGATTTCAGTCTCTACGGGCGCTTCGACCTCGCCTACGACGGCATCCACCCACCCCGGCTTCTCGAATACAACGCGGACACGCCGACGGCCCTGGTCGAGGCCGCGGTGGCGCAGTGGTACTGGCTCCGGGAGTTCGGTGGGCTGCACGACCAGTTCAACAGCATTCACGAGAAGCTCATCGGGGCCTGGAAGTCGTTTGCGGCCGCCCACTCGGGGCCGGTGTGGTTGGGAGGCTTGAAGGGGCACCTCGAAGATGCCCAGACGGTGCTCTACCTCCAGGACACCTGTCATCAAGCCGGGCTGGAGACCCGATCGCTCTTCGTCGAAGACATCGGTTACGATTCGGCCAGGGCGGCGTTCGTCGATTTCGAAGGTCGGGAGATCTCGGCCTGCTTCAAGCTCTACCCATGGGAATGGATGTGGAGCGACGAGTTCTCCAAGCACTTGCCTTCCACGAAGACCCGGTTCATTGAGCCTCTGTGGAAGATGCTGCTCTCCAACAAGGCGCTCTTGCCCGTGCTTTGGGAATTGTTCCCGGGCCATCCGCACCTGCTGCCCGCCTACGCCGACACGCCGGCGAATCGGAAGCGCTTTGGCGGGGAATTCGTCCGCAAACCGAAGCTGTCGCGTGAGGGAGCCAATGTGACCTTCTTCCGAGGCGACCACAGGATCGAGGAAACCGGCGGCGACTACGGGGGCGAGGGGTTCATCCTCCAGGAGGCGGCAACGCTTCCGTGCTTCGACGGCAATTACCCGATTTGCGGCGTCTGGATCGTGGCCCATGAGGCCTGTGGGTTGGGCATTCGCGAAGACCGTTCCCGCATCACCGGCAATGGTAGCCGGTTTATCCCGCACTTTTTCTGAACGGTTGTTCATCACCGGTCCGATGAGGGCGAAAGCAGCTCGGGCCATTCGAAGCAGAATTTCAGCCTGTAATGCGTTTTCTGTCAGAAGTCGTTGCCTGATTCCTAGCGTGTTCTGACTCCTATTTCTCGGCGGCCGAGAGTCGGGACATACGTGCCAGATTCATCTCAATGGCATGGAGGTAAGCATTGGGACCGTCGGGATAGGGGTGGGCCAGAAACTGGTAAAGGCCTTCAAAATCCTGGTTCATCTTGGGCCAGACATAGCCCTTCCAAAATCCCGGCGTTTTGCACATGAGGTCGTCCGCGCTCTGGAATACCACCGAAGGCATGAGGTCGATTTCCTTGAACTCGGACGCCTCTTTGAATTCCAGATAAAGGGCCGGCAACTTGTCCACGTAATCCGCCGCCGCCATTTGCCCGAGCAAATCGGAAGTTCCGAGGGCAAACCCGGTGACTTTCTCGCATTCGCTGGCGAACGGAATGGTGTTCAGGTCCACATTGACGCCGGTGCATCGAATCATGTTTTGCACCGCATGGATGTCCTCTGTGCTGAATCCTTTTTCCGACAGGAAAATTTGAGCGAACTCAACGCTGCGGCGCACATGCGTCAGCGTGTATTTGGCACCCGTGCCTTTCAGGTCGTCGCTGCGTTTGAGATAACCGGTATCGTGCATCAAAATCGCCAACAGACCCAATTCAAAGATCCGGGGCGTCAGAAGGGGTTGGATGCCTGCGATGTGGCGTCCGCGCAGCAGGCGGGCCAGACAGAGTGTTCCTTGCAACGTATGCTCAAAATCGTGATATCTGGCATCAATGGCCTGGAACCCAGGGTATTTGCCTCGAAAAAGCTGCTCGTACCAACCGAAGCTTCGAACAATGAAGCCAGAGTCTCCCTGTGGGAAAAGAGACGTAAAAATGAATTGGACTTCGGTTTGGACCGCGGAAATGTCGCTGGTGTCCACGACTGACAGCATGGGCAAAACATGGGTCAAATTCCTTAAAACGGAATACTAAAATTCCTCGTTTGAGGGGTTAAAAATTCAGTAACAACCCATCCATTCAAGCCAGCCGAGTTCATCCGATTCTGGTTTGCCATCCAGACGGGGTTCGTCATCCGGGTTTTGTCCACGGCCGCAAGTTGTGATTCTCGAATTTCTTTTGGCTTGCCCAAATCGAGGGTGACGCATCCCCTAACACTACTGCCCATGAAAACGACTCTTTTGCCGGCCCGTCGTGCCGGTTTCACCTTGATCGAACTCCTGGTGGTGATCGCGATCATCGCCATCCTGGCCGGGATGCTCCTGCCCGCTTTGGGTCGTGCTCGCATGAAGGCCACCGGGGCCAATTGCGTGAGCAACCAAAAGCAGCTCGTGCTCGGTTGGATTTTGTACTCCAACGACAACCAGTCCGACCTGATGCCGCTCCAAGTCCGTATCAACAACGCGGTCGTGGACCTGGTCGGTGGTGGCTATTGGCGCAGTCCCATGCCGGGCCTCGCTGTTGGCATCACTCAGGCCGAGGCCCTTCGACGGGTCTACAACGGCATGAGCAATGCCCCGCTCCAGCAGTACTGCCCGGGCTATCAAGTCTATCACTGCCCAGGCGACTCCCGCATGAAGTTGGCCCCAGGCAGGGGATGGGCCTTCGACAGTTATTCCAAGGCCAATGGCATGAACGGCGGGCAATGGGATGCCTCCATTCCCTACAAGAAGGAGTCCGAGGTCACCAACCCGTCTGAAAGCATGGTTTTTGTCGAGGAGGCCGATTCGCGCGGCTACAATATGGGCACTTGGGTCATCAACACGGCGCCGCCGGGTTGGGTGGACCCTTTCACCATCTTCCACGGCCAGGTCAGCACTTTCGGGTTCCAAGACGGTCACTCCGAAAGCCACAAGTGGGTGGACGGCGCGACCATCAAGGCGGCGAAGGATTCCGGTGCCGGAAAAGACAGCTTCTACTGGGCCGGTGGCACCGCGCGCAACCCGGACTTCCGTTGGGTCTGGGATCGCTACCGCTACGTGAACTGGAAGCCGTTGAACTGAGCCGGAACGCTCCGGTCCAGGGTTCACGCCTTCAGAGGCGATCAGATGAGGCGCGGGGGAACACCTTCCGCGCCTCTGTCGTTTCAAACTGGCCTCGGGTCACGCCGAGTTGGCTTGAGAGTTTGAGTTCCTGCCACAGCGCCTGGCCGGTGATTTCGCCGCGCAGCAAGGCCCGATAGCGGCCGATGACCGTGGCCACCTGTTCGGCCGTTTCGTCCACGAACTCGATCCGGAAGACTCGGGCACCGAATTCGAGGAAGCGGCCCAGGGATTCGGCTCCGGTTTGAGCCCGGGCATTGAACACCGTATTGCGGCAGCCGCTGTCGGCCTTGAGCGGGTGTTCCGCGCCGGTGCGGTCCCGGAGTTTGACCACGTGCTGGTCGCAAGGACGGCCGCAATTGGTGTAATCCGTGCCCTGCGAGAGGAAGGCGCAGAAGACGCAATGCTCCATGTGGAAGAGCGGCATGTGCTGGTGCAGCGTCAGTTCAAACCATTCGGGAGGTGCTGCACGCAATAGCCCCGACACTTGCTCGGCGTTGAGGTCGTAGCTGACCGTCACGCGTTCCAGTTGCTGATGCGTGATGAACCAATCGGCCGCCAACGGGTTGGCGACATTGAGTGAGAAATCTCCGCGCCTGCGTTGACCGGCGAAGAAGCGCAGGTGTTCCGGGTTTCGCACCAAGTAGCCATCGGCGTTGCTCGAAAGCACCTGCTTGAGAATCCACTCTTCGCCGGGTTTGAAAACGCGGGGTGGCGCCACCCAGATTTCGGGGCGTGCGGCTCCGGGAGCGACGCTACAGCCATAGGCCGTGTGAAAGGTGGTCACCGCCTCGCGGTATTTCTTCGGATCCTCGAAGTCGCAGTAAATCGTGGTGACTCCGCAACGTAGGGCCGCATCCAACTGCGCCAGCGAACGCACGAGCACGATCAGCTCCGGAGTTTTCGCGGCTGTGGTCGATGGGACTGTGGGGCTGCTGTCGGGCCGGACGGCAGCTGCCACCGAATGGGACTCCGGTGCCGCAGGGAGGAGGTTCCAGATGCGCGGGGCGGCGCGCAGGATCTCCAGTTGGGAAATGGCCTCGCGACGCAGTCGGTTGAGTTCGCTGACAGGCAGGATGAGTGCGCCTTCGAGATGAACCTCCATGCCCCCGAGGTGGAAGGGCGTGCCGCCCAAACGCCCGAGCGAGTCGCCGAGGGATTCGACCGTCATGGGCCGCTTCTGCGCCACCATCAGCAAGATCGATGACGACACCTGTACCACGTGACCCTCGCTGTCCCGCACGATCAAGGTCATGGGCGCTCCGGCGCTGCCATGCACCTCGAAGCGCAGCGGGCGTGTTTGCCGGGGGGCCTCGCCTTCAAAGGTCTTGCGAAGGTCCCGGTTCAGCTCGGGATCATCGGTCTTCCAGAGGCGGTGTCCGACTTCGATACGTTGGAAATCCACCGCTCCGCTTCCGAAGGTCAACTCCACGAAGCCATCCCGCAGGGGCCGTACGCCGTAAATGCGGCCGCCTTCTTCCGGCAGATCAGGTCGTCCGGCATCGAAGCCGACACCATCACCAGGTTTGAGCGGGCCTTCGAGCCGGAGTCGAACGGCATTGGGTCCCACGGCAGAGACCTCGCCCAGATAGACACCCCGCTTTTTGCCGAAGCGGGCGTGGGCCAGTTCCTGGTTGTTGATGCCCCGGAACCATCCTGTGTAAAGCCCGCGGCTGAAGGCCATTTCCAGTTCGTAGCGAGCCTCCGAAGAGGATCCGGCCGATGCTGAAGCGGCCAATTGGTCCAGAGCCCGCCGATAAACCCGGGTGATGCTGGCCACGTATTCGGCCGACTTGAGGCGACCCTCGATCTTGAGGGATCGGACTCCTGCCCGCACGAGGTCGGGCAGTACTTCGAGCCCGGAAAGATCCTGGGGCGAGAGCAAGTAGCGCCGGTCTCCGAGATCCACGGTCTGGCCGTCGGAGACCAGCTCGTAGGGCATGCGACAAGCCTGGGCGCATTCGCCGCGGTTGGCGCTGCGGCCACCGAGAGACTCGCTCGTCAGGCATTGTCCGGAGTAGGCGACACACAATGCACCATGCACGAAGACCTCCAACGGCAATGGGGCCGGGGTTCCGGCCACCGAGGCTTGATCGCGTTGGGCGGTTTGGATGGCTTCGATCTCCCGGATGGAATTCTCGCGGGCCAGCACCACCAGCTCGCACCCCAGCGAGCGGGCGAACTCCACGCCGGCCGGGCTGGTGACGGTGAGTTGCGTGGATCCGTGGATGGGGAAATCGGGTGAGATCTTGCGGATCAGTCGGCAAATACCGACATCTTGCACGATGGCGGCATCGACGCCCGCCGAAATGACCGAGCGCAGATAATCCTCCGCGTCGGCCAGTTCGTCGGTGAAGACCAATGTGTTGAAGGTGACATAGCCGCGGACGCCGCGTCGGTGCAGAAACTCCATGAGCGCGGGCAAGTCGGCCTCGGTGAAGTTCTGGGCCCGCATGCGGGCGTTGAAGCGGTCCAGTCCGAAGTAGATGGCGTCGGCGCCGTTTTCTACGGCCGCGCGGGCGCAGTCCCAGTCACCGGCGGGAGCCAGCAGTTCGGGCAGACGGGGCGGAGGAGGGGCAGCCGTTTCGGTCACGAGGCCAATATCGTATCAGGAGCGGGAGCCGCCGGGAAGACACGCCGAATTCGGACTCGCGGACCTCCTTCAAATCGCCTTCTGCTTTGTGCCAAAGCCCGACCCGGGGCATGGTGTCCGTATGAACCACTGGAAGGGCCGTCTTTGGGTGTTGGGATGGTTGTTGGCAATCGTGAAGATGCCGTGTGGGTTGCTGGCGGTCGAAGAAACCTGGACACCGCTCTTTGATGGCAAGACCCAGGCGGGATGGGCCAGCACCCCCTTTGCCGGTGCCGGTGAGGTGGAGGTGCGCGACGGCACTTTGATCCTCAACCAAGGCATCCTGACCGGTGTGAACTGGACCAACGACTTTCCTACCGTCGATTACGAACTATCCCTGGAGGCACAGCGGGTCTTGGGGATCGACTTCTTCTGCGGCCTGACCTTCCCGGTGGGCACCAATCACTTGTCGCTCATCGTCGGAGGCTGGGGCGGCAGTGTGGTGGGTTTGTCGAACATCGACGGCGAATCGGCCAACAGCAACAGCACCACCCACTTGGAACGCTTTGAGAGCGGTCGTTGGTATGCGCTGAAGTTGCGCGTGGTGAGCACCAACGTGGCGGTGTGGCTCGACGGCAAGCAAATCATCGATTTGGACACACGCGGCAAGACTCTGTCCCTGCGCGAGGGCGAGATCGAGCGCTGCAAACCTTTGGGGTTGGCTTCTTGGAGCACCACAGCCGCTTTGCGCCAAATTCGCTGGCGTTCCCTGGCTCCGGCCAAGGCTCCACTTCGAACCGCTTTGCCGCCCGAGACTCGCGCGGCGATGGATCGCCTGGTGTCCGCCATGGAGGCTTCCCGTGAGGGTTGGGATCGCTTGGCTGAATTGTGCGACACCTTCGGAGCGCGCCCGAGTGCGTCACCGGCTCTGGAATCGGCCGTGGATTGGATTCTGGAGCGGATGCGCCGCGACGGGTTGGAGAATGTCCACGGGGAACCAGTGGTCGTGCCCCGCTGGGAACGCGGGATCGAATCGGTCGAGATGCTGTCGCCCCGCCGTGAACGACTTCCGATGTTGGGCTTGGGTGGCAGTGTGGGCACGCCGCCCGGCGGCATCACCGCTCCGGTCAGCGTGGTGACCAATTTCGCCGAGTTGGCGCAGCGCGCCGCCGAGATCCGGGGTCGGATTGTTGTCTTCAATGTGCCTTTCACCGAGTACGGCGAGACGGTCCGCTTCCGATCTCAGGGAGCGATCGAGGCGGCCAAGGCGGGTGCGGTGGCCAGTCTCATCCGATCGGTGGCCGATGATGCCTTGCGGACGCCGCACACCGGGGCCATGCGCTATGAGGACGGGGTGACCCAGATCCCGCACGCAGCCCTCACCCCGGAAGACGCCGGACGCATTGCCCGGGAGGTGGCCCGTGGCCGTCCGGTCACACTGCGTCTGGAAATGTCCGCGGCTGAGCGTGGCGTGGTGACCAACCGCAATGTGATCGCCGAAATCCGGGGTCGCGAAAAACCCGATGAAGTCGTGGTGCTCGGTGGGCACATTGATTCATGGGATGTGGGTCAGGGGGCCCAGGATGACGGCGGTGGTTGTGTGGCGGCCTGGGAAGCGGTGCGTTGGATGAAGAAGCTCGGCCTCCAGCCGCGACGCACCGTCCGTTGTGTGCTATGGACCCATGAAGAATGGGGCGGTCGTGGAGCCCAGGGTTATCGGGATGCGCACGTCGCCGAGTTGGGGCGGCACATCGTCGCTCTCGAGGCCGATGCCGGTACATTTACTCCCAAGGGCTTTGGTTTCACCGGCAGCGAGGCAGCCCGAGCGATGCTGGCACCGGTGCACGCCTTTCTGGGGGAGCGATTGGGGGCAGGTCTGGCGGATTCTCGGGGAGTGGCCGCCGACATTGCGCCGCTCTTGGAGCGGGGAGTTCCGGTGATGTCCTTGCACGTGGACCGGGCTCGTTATTTCCGAGTGCACCACACCGAGGCCGACACGGTGGACAAGGTGGATCCGGAAGCGCTGGCCCGTTGTTCAGCGGCCATGGCTGCGATGGTTTATGCCATCGCGGACCTGCCCGAGGCGCTGCCCAGGTAAACCGTTCGAACGACTGAGGCTTTCTTCAAACAGGCGCTCAGCGCTGGGGCCGGCGGGCTCCGAGGAAGCGGGGCTTCCAGTAGGTGTCATCCAGCGAGGCAAAGCTCACCCCGGTGCCCACACTGCTGTGGGTGAACGATCGGTCGCCCACATAAACGCCCACATGGATGGGCGATAGGGAGTTGAGGTCGCCGAAGAAGACGATGTCGCCTGGTTCGAACGCGGCGATGCCCACGGGCTTGCCTGAGGTCCATATCTCGGCCGGGGTCGTTGCTACCGCGGTTGAAGCAACCTCTTTGTGGAGCTGCACCACGTAGCCCGCGCTGTCGGCTCCCTGACGGTCTGATCCGCCTTCGACGAATGGTGTGCCCCGCCATCCCTTGGCGGCGGTGACCCAGTCATTCGTGGCCTTGGGTTCCCGGTAAGGACGCAGCGGTGACGCCAACAACAGGGTGGTTGGCTTGAGGCTGGGCACGGAGCTGAGCGGGGCTGGTGGGTTGAGTTCCGGACGGAAGCCAGCCGGCGGATCCACCGCGAACACCGGAGCCGTGGGGCGGTAGGGAAGGCCAGTCGAGGTCACCACCGCCTCGTTGCCCTGAGGCTCGATCATTCGGGCTTTGGCCTTCGAACCGGAGGAACCGCAGCCAGGGGTGGTGGTCAACGCCAGAAGGGCCAGCAGGGTGGCTGGGAGGATCGTTGGTGTGGGCTTCATGAGGAATTACGGGTTGGCGGGCCGGAACTCGGCCTGTGCCTTGGGAAGGATTTGTTGGATCTTGGCGATGCGCTGCTGGTCCACGGGGTGAGTCCGCAGAAACCACGGTGTCTGGCTACCGGCCGCTTGATTGTGGGCGGCGAAGCGCTGCCAGAAACCCACAGCCTGTTTGGGATCGTAGCCGGCGCGGGCCATGAGGATGAGACCGATCTCATCGGCCGCACTTTCTTGCATCCGGCTGTGCGGCAGCGCGACGCCGACTTGGGAAACCGGCGCGTAGAGTTGTTGAAAATACGGACCGTATTCGCTTTGGGACATGGCCGTACCGCCGAGGATCCCGGCCAGCTCGATGCCTTTGGCCACGCTCATGCGCTCTCCGCCATGGCGTGCCACGGCATGGGCGACTTCATGTCCGATGACGGTGGCCAATCCAGACTCGTCTCGGGTGATGGACAAGATGCCGGTGTAGACACCGACTTTTCCGCCGGGTAGGCAGAAGGCGTTGGCCTGCGGGCTGTCGAAGAGCACGAACTCCCACTGGGCATTGGGCATGTCCGCCACCGCGGCGATGCGTCGGCCCACCTTTTCGAGCAGCGCCTTCTGAGAGGCGTCCTTGCTGATGGGGGTCTCCTTCTTGAGCGACTCGAAGGCGCTTAGGCCGAGGGATACCTCCTGGCTCGCCCCGGTCACCATGAACTGCTTTCGCCCGGTCACTGGTTCGGTGACGCAGCCGGCAGCCAGCAGAGCGAGGCTCAGCAGGAATCCCGTCGAGGATTGCGGGCGTTTTGGAGTCATTGGCGGGAATGGGAACACAGGAGCGATGAGCGAACAAGCCGGACCGCCAGAACACGGATCAACGCCCCTGCGATTTGCTTTCGAGCCGTATCGCGGCCGAACGACCATGACCATCGAGTCCTTCCAATCCAGCGAAGGCGGCGACTCCCTTGAGCGCCTTGCGCAAGGCGGGCTTGGAGTATTCTACCACGCTGGTGCGGCGCTGGAATTGGTCCACGGTGAGTCCGGCAAAGCTGCGGCCCGCGCCGCCGGTGGGCAGCACGTGGCTGGGCCCGGCGACATAATCGCCCAGAACCGTGGGAGAACCCTGCCCAAGGAAAATGGCTCCGGCGGCATGGATCCGCGGAACCAAAGCTCGAGGATTCCGGGTCATGATTTCGCAATGCTCCGGGGCCAGTCGGTTGACCAGCGCCACGGCCGCATCGAGGTCGCGGACTTGGATCAACCAGGTGTTGGCGTCGAGGACCTTCTGGATGAATTCCCGGCGCCCCAGTGTGGGCAGTTGGCGGGCGATCTCTTTTTCAACGGCCTTCAGTTGGTTGGCTGATGTGGTGACCATCCAGACGCGTTCGTGGCCCGAACCGTGTTCGGCTTGGGCGAGCAAGTCGGCCGCAATGAAGCGGGGGTCGGCCGAGTCGTCGGCCAACACCAGGGTTTCACTGGGCCCCGGCAAGAGGTCGACCGAGACATGCCCGAAGAGGAGGCGTTTGGCCGCGACGACGTAGGCGTTGCCAGGACCAAAAACCTTGTGGACCGGCCGGATGGTCTCGGTGCCATGCACCATCGCGGCGATGGCCTGCGAGCCGCCGACCCGATGGATCTCGGTGGCACCCGCGACATTGGCAGCGAAGAGCAGCGCTGGATTGATCGTGCCGTCCTTGCCGCACGGCGTGCACACCACGATCTCGGGACATCCCGCAACCTTGGCCAGCGTGATGGTCATCAGTGCGGTCGAGACCAATGGGGCGGTGCCGCCTGGAATATACACGCCGACCCGTTGGAAGGGTTGGAACACCTCGCCCACCTGGGCTCCATGGGAGTTCTTGGCCGACCAGTCCCGACGGCGAGAACGTTTCGAGAAGGCCGCGATGTTCTTGGCTGATTCGGTGACGGCGGTCCGCAATTCAGGGCCGGCCTTCAGTGAAGCTTGCATCCGCTCGGCCTGGGTCACCGGGATTTGCTCCGGCGTGAGGGTGGCCCCATCGAAGCGTTGGGTGAACTCCACCAAGGCGGCGTCACCGCGGGTGCGGACGGCCTCGATGATGGCTCGCGTGCGTTCCTCAATGACGGGGTCGAAGAGGGACGAGGCGGCTGCGGCCTGATTCAGGCGCGCGTCATGGTCGGCATCCGAGGCGCGGACGATATGCATGGGGATGAGGGTATGGGGGAGAGCGTTGAAGTCAAAACACGCAGGTGGACAACCCGGCGGTCAGCGAACCAGTGAATGACCGTATCACTTGATGCCCTTGAGGCGTTCTTCCCAGACCTTGTGCAGTTCGACCGTGGCGACCACGTCCCGCAGGCAGTATTCGGCGATGTCTCGGTGGCGGCCTTCGGCCAGCAAGGAACTGACATCCATGCCGCTGATGCCCATGGCCTTGGGGGAAGGGATCCCGAAGGCCTTGCAGTAGAAATCGAGGTTGAACTTGCGGGCGGCTCCCTCGCGGCCGCTGACATTGTAGAAGGTGAACTGTTCGGCCAGATCGCAGTGGGGCTCCGTTTGGTAGCGGTAACCCAGCCAGTCTTTGCGCGTGATGGGCACGTTGAGCAACGCTGAGCGCAGGTACAGGAAGGGCACGTCGAAGCCGCGGCCGTTGAAGGTCACGATGCTGTCGTAGCGTTTGGCGACATCCCAGAAGGCCGTCAGGAGTTCCACCTCGTCGACTTGTGGGGCGAATTCCACGGCAGCGCCGGAGTTCTCGGATTCGGCCGATTCCAGGGCTTCCTCATCGAAGTCATCGGACTGGTAGAGGACCTGACCCTTGCCGGAGTCGGCATTGATCATGGCGATGCACACCACCTGAGCGGTGAAGGGCCACAAGCTGAACTGCTGCGAAACCTCGGCCCGTTTGCGTGCCTTGTCTTCCTCGGTCGGTTGACGTTCGGCCTCGCGGAAAAGGTACTCCTGCTGAACCTCGTCGAAGTTTTCCAGTCCCACGGCAGAGGTTTCGATGTCGAAGACGAGTCGCGGCATGACCCCCTCTCTCTACACCCGCCCCGCACCCACACCAAGCCGCAAACACCTCACCCAACGGGGTCGCAACGGGGTCGGTCCCACACATTTGCACAAAAGGTGCCACTCCATACTATCTCGCCAAAGAATCTCCACCCCTCTTTGAGCGGGTTATTGGTGTTCTGCACGGGCGTGTCTCGCCTTCACCGTCGTCGATTGCCGAGCGATTGAATGCCTGTCCGAGAAGGCGATGTCCCCCGAAGAACGGTTTCCACGCAACCGTGTCCAGATTCGCGGCTCAGCGTCGCGACGGGTCAGTCTCCGGATTCGGCCTCGAGGGTTTCCTCAACCATTTGTCGGATGGTTTTACGGAAGGCCGGGATGCCTTCGTCGAAGGCGGCCGAAATGGGTAGAACCGGAGTCTTGCGAACGCGGCGCTTGAAGGACTTCAGGTTCGCCTCCGCCGGTTCTTCATCCATCTTGTTGGCGACCACCAGGCGGGGGCGTTCCAAGAGGGTCGGATCGTACAGTTCGAGCTCTTCGAGCAGGCTGTTGTAGTCGTCCCAAGGGTGCCGGTTGTCCGTTCCGGCCATGTCCAGCAGGATGATCAGGATTTTGCACCGGGCGATGTGCCGCAGGAAGGCGTGCCCCAGACCAACATTGAGGTGAGCGCCAGCAATCAGGCCGGGCACGTCGCAGACGGTGAGCCGGTAATAATCTTCAGGATACTCCACGATGCCCACTTGGGGTGTCAGTGTCGTGAAGGGGTAGGCAGCGATTTTGGGGCGAGCCTTGGAAATGGCGGTCAACAGTGTGGACTTACCGGCATTCGGATATCCCACCAATCCGACTTCGGCGAGCATGCGCAGTTCGAGGAGGAAGTCTCCTTCGTCACCGGCTTCGCCGGGTTGCGCGTACCGAGGTGTCTGACGGGCGGCGGTGGCGAAATTGCGGTTGCCCAGTCCACCGCGGCCTCCTTTGCAGAGAATGAAGCGCTGTCCGTGCTCGGTGAGATCGCAAACCCGCTCGCCCTTCTGGGCGTCGCGTCGTTGTGAACCGCTGCGGCCGTCCTCTTCTACTTCTTCGGCGCTGAGGTCCAACTCCATGGCCTGGACTCCCCCGGAGTTGCGGATAACCGGTCGGTCGGCTCCAGCTGCAGGAATGGTGGAAGGATCTTCTGGCTCTTCGGATTCCGTGACGCCCTCCGGCAGCTCTGGCTCGCGGTAGACACGCCATACTATGGTCCCGCAGGGCACCTTGATGATCAGGTCTTTGCCGGCCTTGCCGTCCATGCCCTTGCCCATGCCGCCTTCGCCACTCTCAGCCAAGAGGTTGGAGACGAAGAACTGTTGGATCAGGTTGTTGAGGTCATGGTCGGCCTCCAGGATCACATCACCGCCTCGACCGCCATTGCCGCCGCTGGGTCCTCCCTTGGGGATGTAGGCTTCCCGGTGGAAGGCGATGGCGCCCTTGCCTCCATGGCCTGCACGAGCGTGGACCTTGACCTCATCAACGAACATAACCTGAGAGTACGGGGGACGACAAAAAAAGCGAGGCTCCGTGGAGCCGGGGTGAAGGAAGAAAAAGGGCGAGGCCCAAGGAGCCTCGCCCAAGAGAGTGTTATAACCGTGCGGCTGTTGCAACTGCGCCGCCGGCGAACCGAACGGCTTCTTGAGGAACAGCAATCTGAGGACAGCAAACCAAGAACAGCAATCCTGTATCAGCCGGTTGACCGGCTATCGACGACCCGTGCCGCACTGCGACATCGGGCGACGATTAAATACAGGGGTTATGCTGTCAGGCGACTGCTTCGACGGGAGGCACGATGCTCACGCGGGAGCGAGCCTTGTCGAACAGGACGGTGCCGTCGGTGAGAGCGAACAGGGTCCAGTCGCGACCGGTGCCGACGTTGGAACCAGCGGAGAACTTGGAACCGCGCTGGCGGACCAAGATGCTGCCGGCGGTCACGAACTCGGAACCGTATGCCTTGACGCCCAGACGCTTGCTGACGCTATCGCGTCCGTTGCGTGAACTGCCTTGACCTTTCTTGTGAGCCATATGCCTAGAGTGTTAGCCGTTGATCGTTGTCGATTGATCGTTAGCCGTTGATCTCGGTGACCTTCACCACAGTCAGTTCCTGACGGTGGCCGATCTTCTTGTGATAACCCTTGCGACGACGCATCTTGAAGGCGACGACCTTGTCGCCGCGGATGTGTTCCACAACATCGGCCTTGATCGTCGCTCCGGCGATGACCGGATTGCCGACGGTGACGTTGCCCTCCTTGTTGATGAGGAGGACGCGGTCGAAGGTGTGGACCTGACCCGCGGTGGCGGGCAGGAGTTCGATCTCGATGGTGTCGCCTGCAGCGACGCGGTACTGCTTACCGCCGGTTTCCAGAACAGCGTACATAAAAACTTTCCCCCGACAGGGGGACGTGGAAGGAAGCAAACACCGGGATCGGTGTCAACGCCCGTTTTTTTAGCACTGAAGACCTTGGGTTCGTTTCCGGGGTCATTCCAGAGGCGCAACAAGAGGCTCAACGGGTGCGTTGCCACGCCTCGAATGCGCCTGCGAAAGGCTCGATCAGGCGGGCCTCCCTTGGGATTGTGTTTCCAACGGTTGCGCGGTAGCAAGCCCGTCTGAGGGTTGATCTCGGTTATTTCCGCGGGTTTTGGACAGTCAACGAACCGAAGATCTTTGCGTCTTCTCAATTGGTCCTGCTCGACCTGGAAGCCTTGGATCCGGATCTTGCAACTCGGTGATGCGTTGAAACTTGGTCATCTCGATCCATGAGTTCTATTCCTGTTGGCTGGCCTGCGGAGGTATTGATCCGTTCGACCGACCCTTCCGATGCCACTTCGCTGAGTCAGGCGATCGGTCAGGTGGCCCGCGAGCGGCGCTGGTTGGCCGCCGTCGAACCGTTCTCGGAAGCCGAGACCCGCATGTTCGTTCAATTGAATCGGGCGGTGGGTGTGCCGCAATTCGTCGCTGTTTACGAAATGGAGGTCATCGGGTGGTGTGACGTCGTTCGGCTCTATTCCTATCCAGGGTATGAGCACAACGGTCGGCTGGGAATGGGGGTGATCTCGGGTTGGCGGGGTCGTGGTTTGGGGCGAGCCCTCTTGGACCGGGCCCTCGAAGCAGCGCCCGCAGCGGGGTTCCGACGGGTTGAACTCGAGGTCTATGCCTCAAATACGACTGCCTTGGGGTTATATCGCAGTCGGGGTTTTGAGGTGGAGGGGGTCAAACGCGCCATGCGCATCCTCGACGGACGAGTCGATGACGTGGTTTGCATGGCCCGGTCGGAGGGGGAAGGTGCGGTTGGCGCTGTGTGACGCAAGAAGTTGTCGGTTTGATTTGCATTTGTTGCCAGTGGTTCGTGTTGCGTTTTATGAATAACGTGTATCAGAATTACTTTTTCATATAAGCGTGTCTGACAAAGCGGCCGAATGTTGGAGTGGAGAATATTGAGGCAGAATTGGAATCCAGTGACGAAAAGGGTCGAAGTGCCGCGCGGATGGCAGGTTTTGGCGATGCTTTCAGGGGATTCTGCTCAGACTCGCTGAAGGCTGTTTCTTGGATCGGAAGCGCACTTCGAAGGATGAGCAATGTCTGAAAAATCGGGACTTTGTGAAAAAATTCACAAAAGCCGCTTGCTGCTGACGGGATCGAAAACATAGTTTGCGGCGTCCGCGGGGAACACTCCCCGCCCTTTTGGTTTATGGATGCAACGTCCCCAGCTGTGATCGGCGGTAAGACCACTACCGAGTTCGGGTATAACTCGAAAATCGAGGGTGAAGTCGTTCATACGACGGTGGATGCAGCCCTCAATTGGTTCCGCAAGAACTCTCTCTGGCCCATGCCCATGGGTCTGGCTTGTTGCGGGATCGAGTTGATGGCTGTCGGTGCCAGCCGTTTTGATATTTCCCGATTTGGATCGGAAGTGATGCGGTTTTCCCCCCGGCAGTCGGATGTCATGATCGTGGCCGGTACGGTGACTTATAAGATGGCCCTGGCCGTCCGCCGCATTTATGAGCAGATGGCCGAGCCCAAGTGGGTCATTGCCATGGGTGCCTGTGCTTCCACCGGTGGCATGTACCGCAGCTATGCGGTGCTGCAAGGGGTCGACAACATCATCCCGGTCGACGTTTACGTGGCCGGATGCCCTCCGCGCCCGGAAGCCTTGCTGGACGCTCTGATGCGGCTCCAAAACAAGGTGGCCCACGAGTCCATCACCCGTGACCTCAAGCGGGATGTTGCCCCGGAGAAGTATGGTCGCATGGGCCTGGAACTGGGTGTCCACGGCGAGGTGCTGCAACAAAAACCCTGATCTCAAGCCTTCCTCCCAGTGCCGACCTCCCTTGAATTCGCCGGCCAGCTTCGTGAGAAGTTTGGCGACCTGATCTCCGAGCCCCTGGAATTCCGGGGCGAAGTCACCCTGACCATCGCCAACCCCGAGCGCATCGCCGAGGTGTGTCAGCATGCCAAGACGGTTCTGGGTTTTGACCTGCTGCTCGATCTGAGCAGTGTGGACAACTACGGCGATGATCCCCGTTGGACGGTGGTCTATGAGCTTTCTGGCATCGGTCATGGGCAGCACTTGCGCCTCAAGACCCATGTCAGTGAAGAATCTTCTACGCTGCCGACCGTGTCTCAGGTGTGGCGCACGGCCGATTGGCATGAACGAGAGGCCTACGATATGATGGGAATCACCTTCTCAGGCCATCCGGACCTGCGTCGGATCCTCATGTGGGATGGCTACCCTTACTTTCCTCTGCGCAAGGATTTCCCGTTGGCCGGTAAGCCAACCCTCCTGCCGGACACTGCCTTCACCCAACCCGCCCCCTTGGAGGGTGGTCCTTTTGTGACCCTGCCCGGCGGCAAGGATTCTGCGGCCCGCGAACCCCGCGTCCGAACCCCGGAAGAATAGACCATGGCGACTCAAACCATCGAATTCAAAGACGCTGCGGCCCGGGCAGCCCAAGCGGTCCAGGCTGGAGGCTCGAACTCAAGCGATGAGCTTCTGGATCTTCACGGAGACAAGTTGGTCCTCAACATGGGGCCATCGCATCCCTCGACTCACGGGGTGTTGCGCATCGTCATCGAGCTGGACGGTGAGACCATCACCAAGGCCATTCCGGACGTCGGATATCTGCACCGGGGCGATGAGAAGATCGCCGAGAACATGACCTACAACCAGTTCGTGCCCTACACGGACCGGTTGGACTACCTCGCACCCTTGGCCAACAACGTGGCCTATGCGTTGGCGGTCGAGAAACTCATGGGCATCGACACCCAGTTGCCCCCGCGCTGCCAGTACTTGCGCGTGGTTTGCTGTGAGTTGGCCCGCATTTCCGCCCATCTGTTGGGTCTGGGTGCATTCGCGATGGACGTGGGTGCGCTGACGGTGTTCCTGCACACCTTCACCGAGCGCGAGAAGATCTACAACTTGTGCGAGTCCCTCACCGGGGCGCGATTCACCACCAGTTACACCCGCATCGGCGGCATGACCCGCGATTGCCCTCCGGGCTGGGTGGCGGCGGTGCGCAAGTTCCTCGACGAGGTGGTCGTCAACTTCGACGAGTCTGAGACGCTGCTCACGCGCAATCGCATCTTCGTCGACCGCACCCGCGATGTCGGCGTGATCTCCAAGGAGTTGGCCATCGACTACGGCCTGACCGGCCCCAATTTGCGGGGCAGCGGTGTGGACTACGATGTCCGCAAAGCGCATCCCTATCTGGTCTACAAGGACCTCGATTTCGACATCCCGGTGGGATCGGTGGGGGATTCGTACGATCGATATCTCGTTCGCATGGAAGAGATGCGGCAAAGTGTGCGCATCATCCGCCAGTGCCTCGACCGCCTGCCTGGCGGCCCCGACAATGCCGGCAAGGAGCCCATCAATGTGGCCGACGGCAAGGTCGTCCTGCCGCCCAAGAACAAGGTGATGACCAGCATGGAAGAGCTGATCCACCAGTTCATGATCGTCACCCAGGGTGTCAACGCCCCGGCTGGTGAGGTTTATTTCGGGGCCGAAAACCCCAAGGGCGAACTCGGTTTCTACATCAACAGCCGCGGAGGCGGCACGCCCTACCGCCTCAAGATTCGCGCCCCATCGTTTGTGAATCTGGGCATCCTCCCGGCGGTGTTGCCGGGGCACCTCATGAGCGATGTGGTTTCCATCCTGGGATCCTTCGATTTCGTGATGGGTGAGTGCGACCGATAACCGGAATTCACCGATGAGCTTTTCTGTTCCCGCCAGTTTGGAAGCCGAGCTCGATGAGCTCACCACGCATTATCCGGTCAAGCGGAGTGCCTCGCTGATGTTCCTGCACGCGTTGCAGGAGCACTTCGGGTACGTATCGAAAGACGCCGTGGAGTGGACCGCCCGCAAGTTGGGGCTCCAGCCGATCAACGTGTACGAGTTGGTGACGTTTTATCCCATGTTCCGCCAGGAACCGCTGGGCAAGACGCACATCAAGGTGTGCCGGACACTGAGCTGTTCCTTGGCTGGCAGTGCCGACCTTCGGAATCAGTTCTGCACCAAGCTCGGCCTGGATCCCCACGCCCATGCACCGCAGACGACGCCCGATGGGAAGTTTACCGTCGAGTTCGTGGAGTGTCTGGCCAGTTGCGGCACCGCACCGGTGGTGCTGGTCAACGAAGACCTCCACCACAAGGTTGGTGCGGCCGCCGCGGATGCCATTTTGAAGCAGGGAGAAAAAGCCTGATGCATTCCCGGCTCACCCATCCTAGCAGCGTTGCCGTTGTGTGTCCGACCACTCCGTGGTCGGCCAATGCGTCGGTGGCGACTGCAGTGGTTGCGGTGGTTGCGGTGGGTAGAGGATTCGCGGTGGTTGGGGAGTTTTGCTCCACAGAAACCGCCAATGGAGCCCGCAATAAAGCTGGGGCCCAGAGATTTCCGAGCCAAAAAGGTCTCAGGAAATCAAAAGTCGGCATTGCCAAAGCCGGCTGTTCTAAAGGCTTCGCAAAAACCGAAGGCCTGGAAAAAACCGAAGGCCTCGGAGAAGCAAACGTTTTGGAAAATTCGGTCCCAGAGAGTGGTTGCCCGACATGGATTCGAACCATGACAAACAGATTCAGAGACTGTTGTGCTACCATTACACCATCGGGCAGCCGGAACCGAAGCCGCGACCTTACTAAGAACTGACTCTGAGTCAAGAAAAGCCATGCCGGAACCTTTCAAATTGATCCTCAAGAACCTCGACGAGCCGGGCTACACGCCGGACATCGGGTGTTACCAGCGACAGGGTGGCTATGAGGCGCTCCGACGGGCTTTGGCCATGCCGGCTCGGGATTTGCCCGATGGCAAGAAACTCAGCCCACAAGAAGCCTTGCGTGAAGACGTCAAGGCCTCGGGTTTGCGCGGTCGCGGTGGTGCCGGTTTCTCGGCCGGTCTCAAGTGGAGTTTCGTGGACCGCCGCAGCGGCAAGCCCATTTATCTGATTTGCAACGCCGACGAGTCCGAGCCGGGCACGTTCAAGGACCGCCAGATCCTCCACAAGGATCCGCACCAGTTGATCGAGGGGATGATCATCTCCTGCTGGGCCAATGACGTGAAGTTGGCCTACATCTACATCCGGGGCGAAATGCCCCATGCGGCCAAGTTGTTGAATCAGGCGCTCAAGGAAGCCCGGGCAGCCGGTTTTCTGGGCAAGAATATTTTGGGCACGGGTTACGATTTGGAGATCCACGTGCATCGCGGCGCTGGCGCCTACATTTGCGGCGAGGAAACCGGTTTGATCGAATCCCTCGAGGGTAAGCGGGCCTATCCACGGATCAAGCCCCCGTACTTCCCGGCGGTCTTGGGGCTCTACATGTGCCCGACCATCGTGAACAACGTCGAGACGCTGTGTCACGTGAAGCACATCGTGCTCATGGGTCCCACCGAATACGCCAAGCTGGGCACGCCCAACAACACCGGCACCCGCATCGTCAGCCTCAGCGGCGATGTCCAGAAGCCGGGTTACTACGAGATCCAAGTCGGACGGGTCACTTTGGGTGAACTGATCTTCGACCCGAACTTCGGTGGCGGACTCAAGCCGGGGCGCTCGCTCAAGGCCATCATCCCGGGCGGATCTTCCTCGAAGGTCCTGAAGGCCGGCGAGGTCTTCAAACTCAACCGCAAGGGGGCCGACGGCCAGATGACCAAGGTTGATGTCCCCATGCTTGACCTGCCCTACGATTTCGATTCCCTGCAGCAGGCGGGAACCATGTCCGGCTCCAGTGCCGTCATCGTGCTGGATGATTCCCGAAGCATGGTCCAGACGCTCGGCAATCTCTCCGAGTTCTACGCCCACGAGAGCTGCGGCCAGTGCACCCCGTGCCGCGAGGGAGCCCTTTGGCTCTCCAAGGCCACTCACCGCCTGTCTCATGGCGAAGGTCGCAAGGCCGATGCCGATTATCTCACGCACATTGCCCAGAATATCCAGGGCCGGACCATTTGTGCCTTCGGCGAGGCGGCCTCTTGGCCGGTCTTGAGCTTTGTGAAGAAATTCCGGGACGAGTTCGAAGCCCAGGGTGCGGCCGATGAGGCGGCCCAGGCGAAGTCCCCAGGAACCTCGTCGCACAAGTCGTCCGACTCCCGTTCGGCGGCAGGAAGCCTTCAAACCCACTGATTTCCGATGTCCGCTCCCGCTGCTCCCTCCACGCCCCCGGCTCCCGCGCCTGCTCCGGCGGCCCCGCCGGTCGAGACCATGACTGTGACGGTCAACGGCAAGACCTTGCAGGTGCCCAAGACCATGCCGGACTGGCAGGGCAAGCCTGCGCCGACGACCATGCTGCAGGCCGCCAAGATCGCCGGCGTGGACATCCCGCACTACTGCTACCACGACAAATTGCCGGTCGCCGGCAACTGCCGCATGTGTCTGGTCGAGTTCGGCACGCCGATGGTCGGCCCCGATCGCAAGCCGGTGCTCAACGAAGATGGCACACCCAAGATCGCCAAGTCGGTGCTGCCCTATGAGCCGGGAACCCCGCGTGGTGCCATCGCCTGCGCGACCCCGATCTCGCCGGGCATGGAGATTTACGCCAATTCGAAGGCCACTGAGCAAATGCGCGAGTCGGTGCTCGAATCGTTGCTGATCAACCACCCGCTCGACTGTCCCATTTGCGATCAGGCTGGCGAGTGCAAGCTCCAGGAATACTCGGTCCAGCACGGCAAGGCCGGCAGCCAATTCGTTGAAGCCAAGGTCCACAAGCCCAAGGCGGTCGATCTCGGTCCGCGCATCGTTCTCGATGACGAGCGTTGCATCTTGTGCACCCGGTGCATCCGCTTCACCCGCGACATCGCCGGAGATGATGCGTTGGGCATCGTCAACCGCGGTTCGTACAACACGATCAGTGCTTTCGAGCCGGGCAAGTTCGACAACAACTACACGCTCAACACCGTCGACCTGTGTCCGGTGGGTGCGCTGACTTCCAAGGATTTCCGCTTCAAGATGCGGGTCTGGTTCCTCAAGGAGACCAAGAGCCTGTGCACCAGCTGCGGCACCGGCTGCAACATCACCATCGGTTCCCGCGAGGGAGCCATCCATCGCTATGAACCGCGTGAAAACGATGCGGTGAATGGCCCGTGGATGTGCGACAGCGGACGTTTGAATTATCGCTGGGTGGGTCGCGCCGATCGCCTGAAGCAAGTTCTGCGGACCGCGGCCGATGGCACGCGCCAACCGGTTTCTTGGAATACCGCCATTGAGTCGGCCGCCCTCATCCTGACCCAGGCTCCCCAAGGCAGTGTGGCCTTCGTGGTGTCGGGTCGTCAGACCAACGAAGAGCTCTTCCTGCTCAAGAAGCTGGCCACCCACACCGGGGCCATGACCGATGCGGTTGCCCGCGATGGCGAGCCTGACCGCTTGCTGGTGAGCGAAGACCGCAATCCCAACAGCAATGGCGTCCGGTTGACCGGTACGGCCTTCACCGAGTTTGGATTCAACCTGACGAAGATCGCCGACGGCATCGCCCAAGGCCGGATCAAGACGTTGGTTGTCTTCGGCGAAGACGTCACCCGGGTGGGCATCGGCTCCGAATTGTTGGCCAAGCTCGATGCGCTCATCGTCAGCGACATCTTGCCCAATGCCACCACGGCCGCGGCCACCCTCTTGCTCCCAGGTGCAGCCCATGCCGAGAAGCGGGGCACTTTCGTCAACGTCAAGGGACGGCTGCAGAAGTTCCACAAGGCGGTCGAGGCTCCGGGCGAGGCTCGCGCGGAGTGGGAATTCCTCCACGAGTTGGTGCACTCGCTGACCGGCCACAACGGGTACCGGACCATCGAAGGCCTCTTCAACCAAATGGCCGCCGAGGTGCCGGCCTTCGCCGGGCTCGAATGGGCCAAGGTGGGTGACACTGGAGTCACGGTTCAGATCTGAACGACCATGGAAGCGATCAATTATCTCAGTCCGACCGCACAAATGATCCTCTTCAGCGCGCTGAAGATCGGTGTGGTCTTCGGTGTGGTGATGACGGCCGTCGCGTACGCGGTCCTCGTGGAGCGCAAGGTTTCGGCGTGGATCCAGAACCGCGTCGGCCCCAACCGCACGGCTCCTTTCTTCACTCAGTACCTCCCCGTGATCGGTCCATTCCTGGTGAGGTTGGGTATTTTCCAGCCGGCGGCCGACGGTCTGAAATTCCTGCTCAAGGAAGACTTCACGCCCAGCTATGTCCGCAAGGTGTACTTCTGGCTGGCTCCGGCCATCACGGTGATTCCGGCCTTGTTGACGGTCGCTGTGATCCCCTTCGGCTCCAACCTTGGCAGCGAGAAGATGGTCATCGCCGATCTGAACGTCGGCATTCTCTACACCTTCGGAATCGTTTCGCTCGGCGTCTACGGCATCGTCTTGGCGGGTTACGGTTCCAATTCCAAATACCCTTTCTTGGGAAGCATCCGCTCCAGCGCCCAGATGATTTCGTACGAGATCGCCATGGGCATGAGCGTGATCCCCATCTTCATCCTCACCGAGAGCCTCAACTTGAGTGACATCATCCGCTACCAGGCCGAGCACGGTTGGATGATCATCAAGCAGCCACTGGCCTTCGTCATCTTCATGATCGCGGCCTTCGCCGAGACCAACCGTCTGCCCTTCGATCTACCGGAGTCCGAATCCGAACTCGTGGGTGGATATCATACCGAGTACAGCTCGATGAAGTTCGCCCTCTTCTTCCTCGGTGAGTACGCCAACATGATCGCTTCGTCGGCCATGATGGTGACGCTCTTCTTGGGCGGCTGGACGATGCCCTTCATCGATGCGCTCAGTCTGCCGGCCAACTCGCTGCTGCTGGGCCTCATTCACATCGGCGTGTTCTTCGCCAAGATGGCCTTTTTCATGATCGTTTTCATCTGGGTGCGTTGGATGCTTCCACGCTTCCGGTACGATCAATTGATGGACCTCGGATGGCGGCGCTTCATTCCCATGGCCTTGGCCAACATCGTGGTGACCGCGATCGTGGTCGCCTTGTTCAACAACTGATCCGCCCACAGACACCATGAGCACCAAAGTCGTTGATCGCGCCCCGCTGACCTTCTACGAGCGCACCTACCTGCCCACCATCCTCGGCGGCCTCAAGGTCACAGCCAAGCACTTCGCGGACACCGTCTTCAAAGGCAAGACCGTGACCATGGAGTATCCCGAGGAGCGCTGGGTGGTGCCCGAGGGTTACCGCGGAGCCCCGTATCTGGTGAAGGATCAGGACGGAGCCACCAAGTGCGTGAGCTGCCAGCTGTGCGAATTCGTCTGCCCGCCCAAGGCCATCCGCATCACACCGCCTGGAGCCGAGGGTCAGCCGGCGGACCGTAAGAATGCCGAGAAGATGCCGCGGGAGTTCGAGATCAACATGCTCCGGTGCATCTTCTGTGGCATGTGCCAAGAGGTGTGTCCCGAAGAGGCCATCTTCCTCCAGAAAGACTACTCCATCACCGGCGAGAACCGTGAATCGATGATCTTCAACAAGGAGAAGCTCCTGACGTTGGGTGGCACCCACGCCGGTATCCAGAAGTGGAAGAACAAGCTGGAAGAGGCCCAAGCCCAGGAATCCTTTCCGGTCGACGCCCACTAGAGAAGCCCGAGCCCCAGAGATTCCAACGATCCAAGATACCGGACCTCACTGGAGACCCACCCCTTCAAGACATGCCCCAGTTCACCGATCTTCTTTTTTACGCGCTGGCCGGACTCACCCTGCTTTTCGGGTTCCTGACCGTGCTCAATCCGCTGAGCCGTAGCCCGGTCACCAGCGCCATGTTTTTGGTGCTGACCATCATTTCCATGGCCGGTCTTTTCGTGCTGTTGCACGCCTTCTTCCTCGCGGCGGTTCAGGTGCTCGTCTATGCGGGAGCGGTCATGGTGGTGTTCCTGTTCGTCATCATGCTCCTGGACCTCAAGGAGGACGAACGGCGGCACTTCAACAAGGTTGCTGTCGGTCTGGGCGGACTGTCCGCACTGGCGATTGCTGGCTCTCTGGTGGCTTCCGTGGTGAAGAGCGTTCCGGTCTCCGCCACGGCCGGCCGGATGGCTGAGGGCGATACCAAGGCCCTCGGTCGACTGCTCTTCGAGTCGCACGTCCTGCCCTTCGAGATCCTCTCCGTGCTCCTCCTGGTTGCCATGGTTGGGGCGATCTTGATCACCAAGAAGGACCTCCGTTGAAGTTCTCCGGATCCCAGATTCTTCCCAACCCGAGTGCGTCCCACCTGAACCCGACTTTCCTGTGACTCCCGGACTTCACCACTACCTGATCGTCAGCGCGCTGCTCTTCAGCCTGGGTCTGCTGGGCGTGGTCGCGCGCCGCAACCTCTTCGTGATCTTCATGGGTCTCGAATTGATGCTCAATGCGGCCAACCTCGCGCTGGTGGCCTTCTCTCGATACCACAACAACCTCAATGGCCAGGTGATGGTATTCTTCATCATCACCGTCGCTGCAGCCGAGGTGGCTGTGGGCCTCGCGCTCCTCGTGGCGCTGTACCGCAAGCGCCAGACGGCGCATGTGGAAGACCTGACTTCCCTGAAACTCTGATCGACCGCCATGGAACACGCCGCCGTAGCACAGCATGCCGTTGAATCCGGCTCGAAGATCCAGGATCTGGCCTGGGCCATCCTCATCCTGCCGCTGGTGATGGCCTTCGGGACGGCCGTCCTCATCCCGAAGAACCGCTCACTGTCCGCAGTCTTCAACATCAGCGGGGTGGTCGTTGCCTTCCTGCTCAGCTTCACCCTGTTCTGCGTTTTCGGCGGCCAGTCGGCCGATGCGACGCCGTTCCACTGGCTTCCGGTGTCCGGTCTGGATGCACAAATCGGCCTGCACATCGATGCCTTGGCGACGTTGATGTTGATGGTGGTCACCGGTGTGGGATCGCTGGTGATGATTTACTCCACCGGCTACATGCATGACGACCGGTCCTATACCCGGTTCTTCTCCACGCTGAGCCTGTTCGTGTTCTCCATGCTGGGTATCGTCCTGGCCAACAACCTCCTGATGCTCTTCGTGTTCTGGGAGTTGGTGGGTGTGTCGTCCTACTTGTTGATCGGGTTCTGGTACGAGAAACCCTCCGCGGGCGACGCTTCCAAGAAAGCCTTCCTCACCAACCGCATTGGCGACTTCGGATTCATGCTGGGCATCCTGGCCATCTGGAGTGTGGCAGGGACTCTCGACATCGCCGCTCTCAAGGCCCAGTTCATCGCCAACCCGGCGTTGCTCGGACCTTGGGCCGGCTTGGCGGGCTTGCTGATTTTCATGGGAGCGATGGGCAAGAGCGCGCAGTTCCCGCTGCACGTGTGGTTGCCGGACGCCATGGAAGGCCCGACCCCCGTTTCTGCGTTGATCCATGCGGCCACCATGGTCGCGGCCGGCGTGTACATGCTTTGCCGCGTGTTCTTCTTGTACACGGCGACTCCGGGTTGGCCCGCCGCGCTGTGCTTCTTGGATGGAATTTCCGCGGCGACAATCATCACCTGCATCGGTGGATTCACCGCGCTGTTCGCGGCCGTCATCGCGGTGCAGCAAGACGACATCAAGCGCATCCTCGCTTACTCCACCTTGTCGCAATTGGGCCTGATGGTCATGGCCGTGGGATTGGGCGCCAAGACCGGTGACGCATCGGCTTCCATGTACCATTTGGTCACGCACGCCGGATTCAAGGCCATGCTCTTCCTCGGGGCCGGTTCGGTGATCCACGCCTGCCACCACGAGCAGGACATTTGGAAGATGGGTGGTCTGCGCACCAAGATGCCCAAGACCTTCTGGACTTTTGCGTTGGGCACGGCCGCCTTGGCTGGTTTGCCGCCCTTGAGCGGATTCTACTCCAAGGATGAGATCCTGGCCGTGGCGCTGGAAGCCAATCCCATCTTCTTCGGAGTGGGAGTGCTGGTGACGGTGCTCACCACCTTCTACATGAGCCGTCTGGTGCTCGTGGCCTTCTTCGGCAAGCCTCGCGGCGAGGGAGCCGACCACGCCCACGAATCCCCGGCGAGCATGACCACTCCCTTGCTGGTGCTGGCGGTGCCCAGTGCTTTCATCGCTTGGCTGCCGCTCGGAGAATTTTTGAGCAACCACTTCACGCCCGGTCATGCGGCCCACGGTGGGGATATTCTGTTTGGACCGTTCAACCACAACCCCATCGCCGCCTTCTTCGGGTTGGGTGCGGCGCTCTTCGGGTTTTCGCTGGCCTACTCGCTGTACGGGAAATCCCCGGCGCAAGATCCGCTGTCGCCCAAATTGGGTTTGCTGTCGCAGGCCATGCGCAACCGGTTCTACATCGATGAGATTTACGACGGCATCGTGGTTCCCCTCCACAACCTGCTCTCTCAAGTGGCTGATGCCATCGACCGTTGGTTGATTTCCGGTCTGGCCGTCCGCGGTCTCGCCGGTGTGGTGGAAATCGCCGGCCGGGCCTTGCGTCTGGTCCAGACCGGCAGCATCCAGACCTACGCCTTCCTGTTCACGGCCGGCGTGCTCCTCATTGTCCTCCTTGCCCTGAAGTAACCGCCATGGACTCCCTGACCTCCGTCATCCTCGCCCCGGTCATCACGGCCGTGCTGCTGTTGTTGATCCCGGGCAATTTCCGGGTCGTGCTGCGCTTGGCGGCCATCCTGGGCTCTGCCTGGACGGCCTGGACCGCTGTCGCCCTCTTCTCCCGATTCCATGCCGGCCAAGAGGGGCTGCAATTCGAGTCGCTGGTGCCTTGGGTCACCGTGGGCTCGATGAATCTCGCCTACCACGTCGGTGCTGATGGTTTGAACATCGGACTCATTCTCGTCACGGGTCTCGTGGGGTTTGCCGCGGTGCTGGTGTCTTGGAACATCGAGCGTCACGTGAAGCTCTTCTACGTGCTGTTGATGCTCATGATCGCCGGGGCCATGGGCGCCTTCGCCTCGCTCGATTTGTTCTTCTTCTACTTCTTCAACGAATTGGCGCTGGTTCCCACCTTCATCATGATTGGTGTTTGGGGTCGGGGTGAAGACCGCAACTGGGCGGCTTTCAAAATCACCCTGTATCTGACCCTCGGAGCGCTCACCGCCTTGGTGGGCCTCATCGCGTTCTACGTGGCTGCTGGGGCGAACAGTCTGGATGTCACCGTGCTGAAGGCGCATCTGGCGACCCATCCGCTGCCGGCCAGCACCCAGACTTGGATCTTCCCGCTCATCGTCTTTGGCTTTGCCACACTGGTGGGCTTGTTCCCGTTCCATTCCTGGGCTCCGGTGGGTTATGCCGCCGCACCCACGGCCACGGCCATGATGCACGCGGGTATTCTCAAGAAGGCGGGCTTGTACGCGATCCTTCGGGTGGCGATCCCGCTCATGCCCGACGGCGCACATCGCTGGTTGCCGGTGGTGGCCGTGCTGGCTGTTGGCAATTTGCTTCACTGTGCCTGGGTGGCCTTGCGTCAGAAGGATCTGAACTTGCTGATCGGCAACTCGAGTCTGGCGCACATGGGTTTTGCGTTCCTCGGCATCGCCAGCCTCACGGTCATTGGTGTCACCGGAACTGTCCTGGTGATGGTGGCCCACGCGCTGCTCGCCGGACTGAGCTTCGCCTTGAGCGGTTATCTCGAAACCCAGACTGGCACGCTCGACATGACCCGCATGGGCGGTCTACTGCGCCGCATGCCGTTCTACGGCACAGCGATGATCATGGGCTTCATGGCCAGTTGCGGCCTGCCGGGATTCGCCAATTTCGCCGGTGAAGCCACCGTTCTCTTCGGTTCCTGGAAGTCCCTCCCGTGGTTGGTGATCATCGCGGCCTGGAGTGGGTTGGTCATCGGGGCCGTGGCCATGCTTCGGGCCTTGCGCGCCGTATTGCAGGGGCCGGAGAAGCCAGAGTTTTCGCGGGTTTCGGATACCGATTACTGGCGTCGCCTGCCGTTCGTGATGCTCTTGAGCGCCATGGTGCTCTTCGGCGTGTCTCCGGGCATCCTGACCTCCCGCATTGAACCGGCAGCCAAGGCGGTCGTGGCCGCTCACCGGACGCCTTCACAGGCCGGTGAGTCCAAGGCCCAACCGGCCGCTATTCCCGCCGCCGCCACCGCCACCCCGGGTCATTCCGGACACTGAGCGCAGACCAAGCCTTTGCAGCCATGAATTATTCGCTGATTACGTTGGAAATCCTGGCAGTCCTGCTGGGTCTGACCGTGCTGTTGGCCGACCTGTGGGTTTCGCCCTCGTCCCGCAAGGCGCTGGGTCTTGGCCTGGTGGCCGCCCTGGGTTGCCTGTTGGCCTTTGCCGTGGGATCGCTGGCCCCCCAGTCCGGGTCTGCCTTTTCCGGCTTGTTCGTGGTCGATGACCTCGCCCGCTACTTCAAGGGATTCTTCATCTTTGCCGCTCTGGCCGTGGTGGTGATGGCGGTGGATTTCGCCCCGAAATTCGGAGCCGGACTCTCGGAGTTCTTTGCACTCACCGTTTTCGCCTTGGTCGGAATGCTCTTCGCCGCTTCGGCCAATGATCTCGTATTGCTCTTCGTGAGCCTGGAGTTGATCACTGTGACCTTCTTCGTGCTCAACAGCTTCCAGCGGACCCGTTTGGCTTCGTTGGAGGCGGGTGTGAAGTACCTGATTCTCGGGGGTGTCTCCTCGGCCTTCATGGTGTTCGGCATCGCGCTGATCTTTGGAACGGCCAATTCCACCAACTTCTCCGTGTTGTTCGCCAAGCAGAAGGAGTTGTCTCAATCCGCGCTGTTCCTCATGGGACTGCTGCTCGTTCTTGTCGGACTGGGTTTCAAGATGGCGGCGGTTCCCTTCCAGATGTGGGCGCCCGATGTGTATCAAGGATCGCCGGCTCCTGCGACCGCCTTCCTGGCCGTCGGTTCCAAGGCTGCGGGTTTTGTGCTGCTCATCCGACTGCTGGTCGGAACCGTGCCGCAGATCACGGCTGAATGGCATCGCCTGTTCGTGGTGATGTCGGGTGCGACCATTCTCTTTGGAAGCCTGTGTGCCATCCCGCAACGCAATCTCAAGCGGTTGATGGGTTACTCATCCATTGCCAATGCCGGCTACCTGCTTTTGGGAATTGTCGCCGGATCGGCGGCCGGTTCGACGGCGATCTTGTATTATCTTGGCGGCTACGCGTTCACGGTGTTGGCGGCCTTTACGGTCATTAGCGCCATCGCCAACCACGTGGAGAGCGATGACATCAGCGCCCTTTCGGGTCTGGGCCAGCGGTCGCCGTTTCTGGCTGCTGTCTTGACCATGGCGATCGTTTCCTTGGCCGGCATTCCGCCGATGGCGGGATTCTTCGGCAAGGTGCTGCTCCTCAAGAGTGTTCTCGATGCGGCTGCGGGCCATCCGGAGTTGTATGCCCTCATCGCCGTGGCGGTCGTGGGTGTCGTTATCTCGCTCTACTACTACTTCGGAGTCATCCGCGCGATTTACTGGGGCGGACAATCGTCCAACCTTTCCACCATTCCCGTTTCATTGGCCACCCGTGTGGTTCTCGTGGCGTGTGTGGCGGGTATCTTGGTTCTGGGCATCTTCCCCCAGGGTTTGTTGAAGATCGCTGATCACGCCGTGGCCGGTCTCTCCCACTCGTCGACACCGGCGGCCCACAAAGCGGCCCACTGACTCAACGAAATCGCTAGCACCGTCCGCGTTGGGTGATTGCTGCGCTGATTCAGCGCTGATCCGTCCGTTATTGTGCCCGCAACCGACGTGCCCGCAACCGACGCTTTCCAAAGGGACAGATTCGCCTAGCCTCGGAACATTGAGTCCGAGTCGGCGTCCCAACTTCAGGTGCAATATGGCGGGCTGGTTGCTGGCCCTCCTTCCTTGGTACCCGTGCATCGCGAGAACCGATGCCCCTTCGGCACCGCAGTCCGCGTCTGCGCCTTCCGCAACGCTGGATACTGAAAGCCTTCCTGGCCGCAAAGCCGCGGCTATCTACTGCGTCGTTTGTCATGCCTTGCCGAATCCCTCGGATTTGGATCGGCGCACTTGGACCGAGGAACTCCTGCCGAAAATGCGGTATGTCACCGGGGTTTCCGCCGCTCCGACGAATGGCTATTTCCGCGATCTCCCGCGCCTCCTCGCTGCCGATTATTTCCCGAAGAAACCTCTGATTCCTCCGGCTGTTTTCGACCAGATCGCAGCCTATTACACCCAGGCTGCCCCAGAGCGTGTGCCCTCCGGAGAACTTCCGTCCATCGAAGTCGGATTGTCTTTGTTTCGACCGGAGATGGCCCCCCATCGCCGTACACCGCCGCGGACCCCCATGGTCCGGATCGTCGCCGGGCAGGGGATGATCCTCGCCTCCGATGCGGCCTCGCAGGGTCTGGATTTCCTCGATGGTTCCGGTCGTCTGTTGGGCAGCCTGCCGCTGGGCAACATCGCCGTGAGCCTCGCGGAAAGCCGGCGACACTGGTACATCGGTGCCATCGGCCACTTCTTCCCGCGCGAAGAACCCGTGGGCCAATTAATTCGGGTGAACCGCGACTCCACCCCGCTGCGGCCGGAGCCCATCCTCTCAGGTCTCCCGCGACTAGCCCATGTGGCTGCCGGCGATCTCAATGGGGATGGTCGGGACGATCTGGTCCTGTGCGCCTTCGGCAATTATCTCGGTCGCCTGTCCTGGCTCGAGGCGCGTGCCGACGGCGGGTTCACCGAGCGGGTGATTCTCCCCGAGCCGGGTTGTTTGCGCTGTGAAATCCAGGACTTCAACGGCGACGGCCGGCCCGACCTGATGGTCCTTCAGGCGCAGGCGCGCGAGTCGCTGCTGCTCTTCCTCAACGAAGGTGGCGGGAAATTCCGTCGCCAACTCGTCTATCAGCGCCCCCCGAGCTGGGGCCACTCGGGCTTTGAACTGGCCGACTTCAACCGCGACGGCCTCCCGGATGTGTTGGTCACCAACGGCGACAACGCTGACTTCAACACCTCACCCCACAAGGCCTACCACGGCGTCCGGCTCTACCTGAACCGCGGAGGCCTGAAGTGGGAATTGGCCTGGACGGCCCCGATGCATGGCGCGTATCGCGCGGTAGCCCGGGATTTCGATGGCGATGGTGATCTCGACATCGCCGCCGCCTCGTTCTTCGCCGACTACGAGACCACGCCTCAGGAAGGATTTATCTATTTCGAGAACACCAGTCCCGCCGGGGTCCGGGAATGGAATTTCCAAGCCCGAACCCTGCGCCAAGGGGTCACCGGCCGCTGGATCTCCCTCGACACCGGCGACCTGGATGGTGATGGCGACGACGATCTCGTCCTCGGTTCCCTCATCGACATGCCCACCCCGGTCCCTGACAAACTCAAGGGCCTCTGGCGCGAGAAAGGCCCGTCGGTACTCATCCTCCGCAACCAGACAAAGTAAGTTTCTTCAGCTTCTACCCTTTTTAAACTGTCCATTTGGATCCACTTGGACCTCCACAAAGCGGCAGCGGGATCGGGCCGCAGCGAGCATAGGAACGTCGACATCTTGATTCCCGTCGCGCGACAGCGCGAAAGCCCAACCCGCCCCGACGTTCCCTGCGAGCGCAGGACCGATCCCGCGGAGCCCCCAC